>Ga0209810_1000370_pt1 | contig 104925 bp, 117 predicted proteins | sample Coa_R1_7_FD_187159 | JGI IMG/M metagenome (GOLD analysis project Ga0209810, IMG submission 187159) | Surface soil microbial communities from Centralia Pennsylvania, which are recovering from an underground coalmine fire - Coalmine... | ecosystem: Environmental > Terrestrial > Soil >... | reverse complement strand
CTGCCCCATCTTGTCGAGATGCTGCTCGACCGTCACGCCCGGGGAATCCATCGGCACGACGAAAGCCGAGATCCCGCGGTGGCCCTTGGACGGGTCCGTCTTCGCGAAGACCACCGTCCACGCGGCATAGCCCGCGTTCGTGATGAACGTCTTCGAGCCGTTCAGGACGTACTCGCCGCCGCGGCGGACGGCGGTGGTCTTGAGGCGCGCGACGTCGGAGCCGGCCTCGGGCTCGGAGAGGCCGAACGAGCACAGGATCGGCTCCTCGACGAGCGGCGGGAGCCAGGTCGCCTTCTGCTCGTCGCTCCCGCCGAGGATGACGGGACCGGCGCCCAGCCCGTTGGCGCTCAGCGACGTGCCGATGCCGGTGCAGCCCCAGTTGAGCTCCTCGCCGACGAGCATCCCGTCGAACGCCCCGAGGCCGGCGCCGCCGTACTCCGTCGGGACGTGCAGGTTCATGAGCCCGACCTCGTGCGCCTTCGATATCACGTCGGCGGGGTGCTGCATCTTCGCGTCGTACTCGGCCGCCTTCGGCCGGATCTCCTTCGCGGCGAAGTCTCGCGCCAGCGCGCGCAGCTCCTTCTGCTCGTCGCTCAGGGCGAAGGAGACGCCCGTGCGGACGTCGGAGGTCGTCGTCATCTGGCTGGTCTCCCGTAGGCGTTGATTGACTCGTCAGTCAACCAGCGTAGCCACGGGCGGCTCCTCGGGCAACCGGGCCTCGGGCGCGAACTCCGACCGTTCGACGCGCGGGAGTCGGACGGTGAAGACCGTGCCCTCGCCGAGGCGGCTGTCGACGTCGATCGAGCCGCCGCTCTGGCCGACGATCCCGTGCACGGTCGCCAGGCCGAGGCCCGAGCCCTCGCCGAGCGCCTTGGTGGTGAAGAACGGCTCGAAGATGCGCGCCTGCGTCTCCTCGTCCATGCCGACGCCGTCGTCGCCGACCGACAGCACCGCCTCCTCGCCCGACGACAGGACGGCGACGGTGATCGAGCCGCCGACCGAGACGGCGTCGCGCGCGTTGACGACGAGGTTCAGGACGACCTGCTCGAGCTGGCCGCGGTCGGCGCGCACGAGCACGTCCTCGCTGCCGAAGATGGTGGTGAACACGATGTCCTCGCCGATCAGCCGGCGCAGGAGCTCGTCCATCCCCGCCACCACGTCGCGCAGATCGAGCTCCACCGCCTGCAGCACCTGCCGGCGGCTGAACGCGAGCAACTGCTGCGTCAGGTCACTCGCGCGCGTCGCCGCGCCGCGGATCGCCTGCACGCGCCCCGTCTGCGTCTCGCTCAGCTCCGGGTCGCGCAGCAAGAGGTCGCTGTAGCCAATCACCGCGGTCATCAGGTTGTTGAAGTCGTGCGCGATGCCGCCGGCGAGCTTCCCTACGGCCTCGAGCTTCTGCGACTGCTGAAGCTGCTGCTCGAGTGCGCGGCGCTCGCTGACGTCCTCGATCAGGCTGATGCCGAGCCCGTCGTCGAGGTCGAGCGCAACGTGCACGTGCGCGTCGACGGCCATTCCGTCCTTTCGTACGTAGCGCTTGTCGACCGAGAACGCCTGCCGCAGCCGTGCGTCGAGCTCGTGCTGCAGCGCGACGTCGCGGTCGTCGGGATGCGTGATGTCGAGGTAGTGGAGCGACGCGAACTCGGGCGGCGCGTAGCCCAGGATCCGCTGGAGCGCCGGGTTCGTCTCGGTCATCATCCCGTCCCGTCCGATCGAGATGCCGATCGGCGCGCGCTCGAAGACCATTCGGAACTTCCGCTCGGACTGCTGAGCGGCCTGCCGCGTCCGTTCCAGCGTGCGCACGAGCAGCCCGACGCGCAGAGCCGTACCCGCCGCGATGATCGTCCCGACGACGGCGTAGACATAGACGTGCACCTCGCCCTCGAGTGCACGCTCGACCCCTGCGGCGCCGACGACCGCGCCGAGCGAGAGGACGAGCGCGACGACGCGCCGGAGCGGGAGCTCGCCGCGCCGCTCGGTGACGAAGCGCGTCATCGACGGGTGCAGGGCGGCGGCGCCGACGAGTGCGTAGGACCCGAGCCAGCCGGCGTCGCGCCACGTGCCGAAGACGTAGTGCGACGTCAGCAAGGGCACGACGTACCACGCGTCGCTCACGACGAGCAGGAACACGCCGAGCGTGAGCAGGTAGTACGACGCGGTGCGCGCGCCGCGGGCGAACACGACGCGAATGGCGGCGGCGAGCATGGCGAGGTCGAGCACCGGGTAGCCGCCCGAGACCACCCGGTGCGCGAGCGTCCCGCCGATCTCGAGGTTGTCGAAGAACGCCGCCCAGAGCAGACAGCCCGTCGCCAGCGTGATCACCACCGCGTCGACGTACGTCAGGAGCTCGCCGCCGCGGCCGGCGATGAGCATGATGAGCGCGACGACGAGCAGTGCGTCGCCGGAGAGGTAGAGCACGTCGGCCACGCCCGGGTACGGGGGGTGGCCGTGGTAGACGCCGAAGTACGTGACGTCGCCCGCGAACAGGACCGCCTGCGAGGCGGCGAGCATCAGCCAGGCGCGCGCCGGCCGCGGCCGATGACGGCGGATGCCGACACAGAGCGCGACGACGGTCGCGGCGCCGAACGCCTCGTACAGAAGGGCGCTGCCGCCGATCGCGACGTAGGCGCCGACGGCAAGCGCCGCCGCGCCGAGGTACACGCCGGCCGCAATTCTCCGCACGGTTCCAGTATCGACAGCCGCCGCCGCGGCACCGGTCACGGTTGCAGGTGAATCGCATCCCCCGAACGGGGATCCGCCGGGTCGCCGGACGCTGCGTCCGGCTCGCGTGCCGCGCGTCGGCCGCGCGGCGCTAGGGTGCGCGCGTGGACTTCGAGCTGACCGACGAGCAGCGCCTGATCCAGGAGACGGTGCGCACGTTCGTGGACGAACGGGTGCTCCCCGTCGCGATCCAGAACGACATCGACCACAAGCTCGACCTCGAGCTGATCGAGGGCATGGCGGAGCTCGGCATCCTCGGAATCGTCGTCCCGGAGGAGTACGGCGGCGCCGGCCTCGACTACGTCGCCGAGGCGCTGGCGTGCGAGGAGATCGAGCGCGGCGAGGCAGCGTTCCGGACGCTGATCTCGGTGCACGTCGGCCTCAACTCGCTCTCGCTGCTCAGGTACGCGACGGAGGAGCAGAAGCACCGGTGGCTCGCGCCGCAGGCGAAGGGCGAGAAGCTGGCGTGCTTCGGACTGACGGAGCCGGGCGCGGGCTCCGACGTCGCCTCGATGCGTTCGACCGCACGCCGCGAGGGCGACGCCTACGTGCTGAACGGCCAGAAGAACTGGATCTCGTACGCGACCGTCGCCGACCATGCGCTCGTCTTCGCGAAGACCGACCCCGGCGCAGGTCACAAGGGGATCAGCGCGTTCGTGCTCGAGAAGGGGATGCCCGGCTTCACGGCGCGCGAGACCGAGCACAAGCTCGGCGTCTGGGCCGGGTCGACGGGCGAACTGTTCTTCGAGAACGTCGAGGTGCCCGCAGAGAACCTCATCGGCGACGAGGGTCAAGGCTTCGAGATCGCGATGCACTCGCTCGACCAGGGCCGCTTCACCGTGGCCGCCGGCGCTTGCGGCGTCATCCGCGCCTGCCTCGAACGGTCAGTCGAGTATGCGCGCGAGCGCGAGACGTTCGGGCAGCCGATCGGCAAGTACCAGTTCGTGCAGGACATGATCGCGTCGATGGTGGTTGGGTACGAGACGTCGAAGCTGCTCGTCATGCAGGCCGCGTGGATGAAGAACGAGGGGAAGCGCAACACACGGGAGACGTCACTTGCGAAGTGGCACGCGACGGAGTCCGCGTTCGAGGCGGCGCACCTGGCGATCCAGGTCTTCGGCTCGTACGGCTACTCGGCCGAGTACGGGATCGAGCGCTACTTCCGCAACGCGCGCGCCCCGATCATCTACGAAGGCACGACGCAGATCCACAAGATGATGCAGGCGGAGCATGCGCTCGGCTACCGGCGTCTGAACGGCCGCGGTGACGACGTCTCGCCGCTCTGCTCGTGGGCCCCGGCGCTCGCCGCTGTGCACACATCGGCATAGAACCGTCACGACCCCGTAGCGCTTCTGTTGCGGCCACGGCGCCGACTCGTGATGACGTATGGGTACCCATACCTCATGAGCCGCCGACTCCAAATCCTCCTCGCGCCGGATCAGTACGCGTTCCTGGCACGCGAGGCCGATCGCTCGAGCGTCTCGATGGGCGAGCTCATCAGGCGCGCGATCGACACTGTCTACGCGCCCGCCGGGTCGCAGGTCCTCAGCGTGATCAGACACGTCCCCGGCCGCCGCGCCGGGAAGCCGTTCGCGCGCTACGAGGCGGACGCCGCTGGCGGCGACCGCTCCGCCTCGCCGTCCCAGTAGTCGACGGCGTCGTCGAGGCGAAACAGCTTCCCCGGCGGCCAGGCGCCGACCTTGTTCGAGTCCGGGTACACCGCGACGCCGGGGTCGCCCCTGTTGGACAGGATCGCCACGCGCACCGGCTCGTCGGTCCGATTCGTCACCTTGTGCGCGCCCTCCTCGCCGTCCCGGAAGAAGGCGACGTCCCACGGCCTGAGGTCGCGCTCGCCCTCGGGCGTCCGCAGCGTCGGGCGGCCGACCAGGACGACGAGCCATTCCTCGAACCCGACCTCGTAGTGGTAGGGGCAGACGCTCTGTCCGGGCGGCAGCTCGTACACGCTCAGGCCGAGCTGCTCGGCGCCGATCAGCGGCCCGACGCGCGCGTATCCTGCTCGGTACCCGGGAGGATCGCCGTCGTCCCATTGCACGACGGCCTCGAGCAGACTCACGACGGTCACTCCTCACCCTCCCAGTACTCCACCTGCTCTCCGAGCCATCCGCGGTGGGCGAAACCCGGCGCCGAGACCCGCACCTTGCCGCTGTCCGGGTAGACGCACGCATCCCCGTACGGCGCGACGCTGGACGGCATGGCGAAACGTGCGGCGGCGCTGCCGTCGTTCCGCACCGCGTGCGCGCCGGCCGGTCCCGGCGGGAAGCACACGACGTCGCCGGCGACGAGGCGCTGCTCGCCATCCGGCGTCCGCAGCGTCAGTTCGCCCGCGACGACGAGCAGCCATTCCTCCTCGACCGCCTCGAAGTGATAGGGCCAGGTCGTCTGGCCCGGCTCCACCTCGTAGACGCCGAGACCCGTCTTCGCGGCGCCGAGCGCACGTCCAGGCGAAGCGACGCGGAACTGATGCCCCTCCGGCGGGCGCTCGGGCGGCTCAGCAAGCTCCAGCTCGAGCAGGTTGAAGACGCGCTCCGTCAAGCCGCGAGCCCCCCGTGCGCGACCTCGACCACCGTGGCGACCGCACGCTCGACGTCCTCCTCCTGCGCGGGGAGCCGTCCGAGCACCCAGCCCGTCAGGATCTCCTCGAGCGACCCGTAGAACGCCCACGCGGCGACGCGCGCGTCGACGTCCGCACGCACCTCGCCCCGGTCGCGCGCGGCGTCGATGATCCGCGTCAGCGCGTCGAACAGGCCGCGGATCTCGTCGACGCGCTCGCCGACGTCCGGGCTGCGGGCGATCTCGCGCACGAGCACACGCACGAGATCCGGGGTCACCAGCCACGAGCCGAGGTAGATGCGCGCGAAGCGCCGCAGCCGTTCGCGGAACGGGACGTCGGCGGCCTCGATCCGCTTCGTGTCGGAGACGAGCGCCGTCCACGTCTCGCGGAAGATCGTTTCGAGCACATCTTCCTTCGACCGGAAGTAGTGGTACAGCAGACCGTGCGCGACGCCCGCCTCGACCGCGATGTCGCCGACGCGCGCGGCGTGGAACCCCTGGCGCGCGAACACCCGCACGGCCGCCTCGAGCAGCTCCGCGCGCCGGTCTGTCGTCGGCTGAGCCAACGAGACGGCAGCATAATCGGATGGTGGCGCCGCTCTCGGGAGTCACGGTCGCCGACCTGACGAGCCGCCTGCCAGGCCCGTTCGCGACGCGCGAGCTCCTACGCCTCGGCGCCGAGGTCGTCAAGGTCGAGCCGCCGGACGGCGATCCGACACCGCCCGAGTGGTACGGGCCGCTGAACGAGGGCAAGCGAGTCGTCACCTGGGACGCGCGCCGGGAGCCCCCGCCCTCCGACCTCGCCGCGGCCGACGTCGTCGTCGAGGGCTTCAGGCCGGGCGTGTTCGAGCGCCTCGGCGTCGAGCTGGCGCCGACGGCGATCCTCTGCTCGATCACCGGCTACGGCGTGTCCGGGCCCCGTGCGCTCGCCGCCGGGCACGACCTCAACTACATGGGCTACGCCGGCGTCCTCGCGGACACCGCACCGGCCGTGCCGCCGGTGCAGGTCGCAGACCTCGCCGCCGGCGCGCAGTCGGCGGTGATCGAGATTCTCGCCGCGCTCCTCGACCGCGCGCGAACGGGAGGCGGGTCGCACATCGTCGTCTCGATGACGCACAACGCACACCGCTTCGCGGCGCATCGCCTGCATGGAGAGCCGGTGCCCCGGCTGCTGACCGGCGGCGTCGCGTGTTACCGGATCTACGAGACCGCCGACGGCCGCCACCTGACCGTCGCCGCCCTCGAGCCGAGGTTCTGGCATAACCTCTGCGAGCTGCTCGACCGTCCCGACCTCGAACCGCACGCGTTCGCCGCCGAGCTCCCGGAGCTCGCGGCGGTCTTCCGGTCGCGGACGCTCGCCGAGTGGCGCGCGCTGCTCGAAGGAGCCGACACCTGCGTCGGGCCGGTGTTGACGCTCGACGAGGCGGCGCGCGACCTCGCGTGAAGGTCGCTGCGCTGGCCTTCGCGCTCTTCGGGATCCACGTCGGCGGGCACCGGGTGCTCGACGTCGGCTACGACCCCGCGTGGAGCGCGGACGGTTCCCGCCTCGCCTACGTCGTGCGCAGCGACCTCTGGGTCGCCGACGGAGCCGGCACGCATCGCGCGCTGCTCGTCCGCGACGCGACGAACCCTGCGTGGGCGCCGAGCGGGAAGCGCCTCGCCTTCCAACGAACGGCTGGATCTGGACGGTGCGCGCCGACGGACTCGACCTGCGCCGGCTTGCGCGCGGCACGCATCCGGCGTGGGCGCCGGACGGCGACCGGATCGCGTTCGACCGGGACGGCGAGATTCGCAGCGTCGCCTGGTCCGGCGGCGGCGCACGGATCGTCGCCGCGCGAACCGAGCCTGCGTACTCGGCGAGCGGCGTCCTCGCGTACGTCGACGTCGGCGGCGAGGTCGTCGCAGGTGCGCACACGATCGGCCCCGGACTCGACCCCGCGTGGTCCCCGACCGGCCGGCAGGTCGCCTACGACGACGGAACCTCGCTCTACGTTGACGGCGAGCTCGTCGGGAAAGGTGTGCAGCCCGCGTGGCGACCCGCCCCGCCGGTACGCCCGCTGCCAGACCTCGTCCAGCGGCCGCCGGCCCATCTGACGGCCGCGGGCGGCCCGGGCACCTGGCAGCTCCGCTTCACCTCGATGGTCGACAACGTCGGGCTCGGGCCGCTGATGGTGGTCGGCGAACGGAGCCCCGGCCAGCCGCTGATGACCGCGACGCAGCACGTGCGGCTGTCGAACGGCGCGCGGCGGACGTATCCGGGCGTCGGCCGCCTGCGCTACACGAACTCGCCGCCACACCACCACTGGCACCTGATGCGCTACGACGTCTTCCAGCTGCGCACCCTGCAGGGGCAGGTGCTGATGAGCGACCGCAAGAGCGGATTCTGCCTCGCCGACCACTGGGGCGCCGCGCCGGGCAACTGGCCCGGCCGCCGTCCAATGTTCCTCGGCGACTGCGAGCAGTACCACCCGGAAGCGACGCACGTCGTCGAGGGAACGTCACTCGGCTACACCGACCGCTACCCGGCGTTCTTCCACGGCCAGAACGTGAGCCTGGCACGCGTCCCCTCAGGCGTCTACGACCTCGTGCACCGCGTCAACTCGAACCTCTACCTGCACGAGCTCCGCTACGAAAACGACGCCGCGTCGGTGCGCCTGCGACTCATGTGGGCGCACGGGCGGCCGAGTGTGGCCGTCCTGCGCAGCTGCGCCGAAACCGTTACCTGTTGACGAACGCCGTGCGCGGCGCGAAGCGCGCCTGCGCATGCCACACCGCGAGGGCGAGCACGAACGCAGCGCCGGCGCAGATCACGACCGCCTGCGCCGCGATCCCGAACGCGAGCGCCTCGTCCTGGTGCACGCCGGCGGCCACGAGGATCGCCGCGCCCGCGCCCGCCTGCACCGCCGCTCCCGCCGGCGCGACCGGGAGCACTGCCGCGGCCGACGCGGCGCAGACGAACGCGAGCGCGAGCGCGAAGTCGGCGCCGAGCCCGAGCGCCGCCAGCAGGACGAACGTCGCCACGGTGCGCAGCAGCCACGACACGGCGACCGCGACCCAGGCGCACAGTGCGTCACGGGGGGGTGCGGCGTGCTCCCGCACCCAGCGCGACAATCGCCACGCGCGCACGCGGCGCATCCGCGCGAGGCGCGGCAGCGCGAGGACGAGCGCCGCGGCAGCGACCCCGGCAACCGCGACGACGAGCAGCCCTGCCTGGATCCAGCCGCCGACGCGCGCGACCGCCGCTGCGGCGGACGCGAGCGGCGTGAGGGCGGCGCTGTCGAGCAGGCCGAGCAGGAAGAGCGACAGAGCCACGGCGCCGACGGAGGCGCGGCGACGGCGGCAGCGGCGGACGACGGCGACGCGGATGACCTCGTCGCAGCGTCCCGGCAGCGCGATCCCGCCGACTGATGCCGCTCCGCCGGCGGCGGCGAGCGTCAGCACCGCCGGCCGGCGGTCGCTGCGGAAGAGACGCTGCCAGCCCCACGCTTTTACCGCATAGGCGGCGGCGAAGGTCGCTCCGGCCAGCGCCACGAGCCACGGGTTCGCGCGGTGCAGCGGCCAGCCGGTGCGCGCGAAGTGCCGCGCGACCAGGGCGCCGACCGCGAGCGCCGCGGCGACGAAGAGCGAGTTGAGGATGCGGCCACGCGACACGGGCTGCGACGCGTATCGGCAGCGCTACTGCGCGGCCGCATCCCTCACGTCGCGTCGCGCTCGTCCTCCGAACGCGGCAGCATCCGCTCCGAGATGCCGCCGAGCGCGCGCGTGAGCTCGCTCGGGATCACCCAGACCTTGTTCGCGTCGCCCTGCGCGATCTGCGGCAGCACCTGCAGGTACTGGTACGCGAGCAGCTGCGGGTCGGGGTTGCCCGCGTGGATCGCCTCGAACACGGTCCCGATCGCCTTCGCCTGCCCCTCCGCCTGCAGGATCTGCGCCTGCTTCTGCCCTTCGGCCTTCAAGATCGCCGACTGCTTCTCGCCTTCCGCCTGGAGGATCTGCGCCTGCTTCACACCCTCGGCCTGCAGGATCGCCGCGCGCTTCTCGCGGTCGGCCCGCATCTGCTTCTCCATCGTGTCCTTGACCGAGGCGGGCGGGTCGATCGCCTTCAGCTCGACGCGGTGGACGCGGATTCCCCACTTGCCCGTCGCGTCGTCGAGGATGCCGCGCAACTGGTCGTTGATCTGGTCGCGCGACGTCAGCGTCTGCTCGAGCGTCATGCCGCCGATCACGTTGCGGAGCGTCGTCACCGTCAGCATGTCGATCGCGTCCACAGGGTTCGAGATCTCGTACGTCGCGGCCTTCGGGTCGGTGACCTGGAAGTAGATGACCGAGTCGATGTTCACGACCAGGTTGTCCTGGGTGATGACGGGCTGCGGGTCGAACGACATCACCTGCTCGCGCAGGTCCAGCAGCGGACGCACGCGGTCGATGAACGGCACGACGATCGCCAGTCCGGGCGTGAGCGTGCGGGAGTAGCGCCCGAGGCGCTCGACGACTCCGGCGCGCGCCTGCGGGATGACGCGCACCGTCCTCCACAACGTGAGCAGCACGAAGACGGCGACGACGGCGAGCACGATCAGCGCAACCACGCGAACCTCCTCTATTCGGCGACGAGAGCGGTCGCGCCCTCGATCTGGATGACATCGACCGTCGTGCCCTCGGCGATCACCTGGTCGCCGAGGTACGCGCGTGCGGACCACTCCTCGCCGCCGATGCGCACGCGTCCGCCGTGCGCGTCGACGCGCCGCGTGACGAGCGCCTTGCGGCCGACGAGCGCGTCCACGCCCGTGCGCGAGAGCGCGGGCAGGCGCAGGTGCCGGCGCGCGATCGGCCGCAGGAAGGCGAGCGACAGGACGGCGCCGACGAGGAAGACGATCGTCGCGACCACGCCGCCGCCGCCGAGCGCCGCGACGACCGCCGCGACGACCGCAGCGAGCGCGACCGGACCTAGGAAGAACAGGCCGGGCGTGAGCAGCTCGCCGATCCCGAGCGCGACCGCGAGCACCACCCACACCACCCAGCCCACGGCTACACGATAGATCGCTCACCCGCGGACGCCGAGGAGCGCGACGACCGCGCGCAGGTCGTCGAGCGCGTCCGCGAGCCCGCGGCGCCCCTCGCGGTCGACGAGCACGGCCTGCATCCCGACGGCGCGCGCGCCTTCGACGTCGTCCTCGAGCGTGTCGCCGACCATCAGCGCCTCCTCGGCCGGGACGTCGAGCAGCGCGAGGATCTGGCGGAAGATCGTCTCGTGCGGCTTCGTCTTGCCGTGCGTGCGCGACGTGAGAACGGCATCGACCTGCAGCCCGTGGTGCGCGACGAACTCCGACAGGTCGCGTGCGGAGTTCGAGAGGAGGCCGATCTTGACGCCGCGCTCGCGCAGCGCGTCGAGCGTCGGAAGCACGTCGTCGTAGAGCTCGAAGTGGTGCGCGTGCAGCCAGGCGCGCTCCATGGCGACGGCGGCGTCGTACGTCCGCCCGCCGATGCCGCCCATGCCCTCGATGATCCGCTGCGTGAACAGGATCCAGATCTCCTCGTCGTGGTCGAGCTCCGGATGCCGCTCGAGCTCGGCGAGCGCGGCGGCGCGCGCCCGCTCGTAACGGGTCGGGTCGAGCGCCAGGCCGAACCGCTCGCCGAGGCGGCGGTACCCTTCCGGCCCGAGGTCGGGGCCGGGACGGGCGATCGTGAAGTCGACGTCGAAGACGACGGCTCGGACGGGCACGGCGGCGACGATAGCCTGACGTCCGATGGCCGCCACGCGCGATCCCATCGCGATCCTGCGCGAGTCGCGCACGATCGCGATGGTCGGCGCTTCGCACCGTCCGGAGCGCGAGAGCCACGGCGTGATGCGGTACCTGCTCGCCCACGGCTACCACGTCATCCCCGTCCGACCCGACTGTGACGAGGTGCTCGGGGTCCCCTGCGCGCCCACGCTGGCCGACGTCGGGGAGCCGATCGACCTCGTCGACGTGTTCCGCCGGCCCGAGCACTGCGCCACCCACGCGCGCGAGGCCGTCGCCGTCGGTGCGAAGGCGCTCTGGCTGCAGCTCGGCATCCGCTCGCCGGCAGCGCGCGCGGTCGCCGAGGCTGCCGGCCTCGACTACGTCGAGGACGCGTGCACCGCTGCGCTGCACGCGCGCCACCTCCGAAACGCGTGGAGGGGCGGCGCGGCGAGCCGCTAGTCTGTACCCGCTCGGGGTGTGGCGCAGCCTGGTAGCGCGCTCCGTTCGGGTCGGAGAGGTCCCCAGTTCAAATCTGGGCACCCCGATTGAGGCAGGGCCGGGGTCAGCGCTCGCCCCGGCCGGCGCCGAAGAACGACAGCGCGGCGCGGGCGCACGCATCCGGCCGCTCGACGACGAGCAGGTGGCCGCAGTCGGGGATCAGCCTGAGCGGCGCCCGCAGCCGCCGCGCGTACTCGAACCCGTCGGCGACCGGGACCTGCCGGTCGCGCGCACCGAAGAGGACGAGCGCCGGGCAGCGGACGCGCTCCAGGTCGCGGCGCGGGTCGTCCGCGACGAGGGCGGCCCCGGCCGTGCGCACGTCGGAGTGGATCGTCGGCCCGAGCAGCAGCCCGCGGACCGCGCGCTCCGTCAGCACGTCCGGGTTCGACACCTCGAGCGGGCCGAACACGAGCCGCCGGAGCCGGGACGACCGAGCGATCAGCTCGACGCGGCGGCCGGCGAGCCGCCCGGGCTGCACCAGCCCGACGAGGGCGACGAAGAGCTCCGAGATGCGGCTCGTGCTGGAGATGCCCGCCGGCGCGGCGAGCAGCACGCGGCGCACGAGCTGCGGATGGCGCTCGGCGAGACGCAGCGCGACGAGGCCCCCCATCGAGTGGCCGAGCACGTCCGCCGGCCCGTCGAGGAGCGGCGCCAGCGCGTCGGCGAACGCGGCGACGCTCGGCGCCGCCGGCAGTGGCGCCGAGCCGCCGTGGCCGGGCAGGTCCGGGACGACCAGGCGGCGGCCCGCGAGGAGCGGCGCGAGCTCGCTGAAGTTCCACGCCGACCCGCCGTACCCGTGGATCAGCAGCGTCGACGGGCCGTCGCCGCCCTCGTACACCCGCAGCTCGACCCCCCGGACGGAGACGGTGCGCGGCCGGAGACCGGGCAGCAGCCCTGCGGCATCCGTCACGAGGATCGATTATCCTTCGGGCAGATGATCGGCGATGCGGCGTCGGGGCGGGGCGAATGAAGCTCCCTCTCCTGCGCCCGCCGAAGCTGCAACACCCTGGCCCGTCAGCGCCCCGCGCGGCGGGCTTTTTCGTGCCGTGAAGCACGCGACGGAAGGAGCGACATGCCGAACCACCTCACGCCCGACGAGCTCTCCCGCGAGACCGGCATCGACCGCGACGAGGTGATCCGCATCTGCGTCGAGGAGCACGTGCCGATCTACCACGGGAAGATCGACAAGGCGCTCTTCACCGCGCAGCTCGAGGCGCTCGGCGCGCTGCCGGCCCGCCACTAGCGCGAAGCGAAAGCTACTTCCGGGCCGCGGCCGTCTTCTTGCGGGGAGACGCCGCGGCCTTCTTCTTGGCCGCCTCGGGCTTCGTCTTCTTCGACGCCGCCACCGACGCGCGCAGCGCCTCCATCAGGTCGACGACCGGCGTCGGCTCCGGCTCGGCCGGCGCCCGGAGCTCCTGACCGGCAAGTTTCGCCTCGAGCAGCTCGCGGAGGTGCTCGCGGTACTCGCTGCGCAGGGCCTCCGGCGTGAACGGCGCCGACAGCGAGGAGATGATCTGCTTCGCGAGGTCGAGCTCCGGCTCGCGCACCTCGGAGGCGGCGACCGCCTCGTCGATCTCCGAGTGGTCCTTGACGTCCTCGGCCACGAACAGCGTCTCGAGCGCGAGCGCTTCGCCGAGCGGACGGATCAGGCAGAGCTTTTCCTTGCCGGCCAGCACGAACCGGCCGAGCGCGGCGACCCCGGCCTCCTTCATCGCCTCGAGCAGCAGCACGTACGGGCGGCGCTGCGCCTCGGCGCCGGCGGGGACGAGGAAGTAGGTGCGGTCGAAGTAGATCGGGTCGACCTCGTCCAGGCGGACGAACTGGCTGATCTCGATCGAGCGGCTCGTGTCGTGCTGCTCGATCGCCTCGAGGTCGGCGTCCTCGATCGTCACGAACTGCCCCTTCGCGACCTCCCACCCGCGTACGAGCTCGTCGGACTCGACGTCGCGCTCGTGGACCGGGCACCACCGCTTCTGCTTGATCGGCGTCCCGCACTCGCGGTGCAGCATCCGGAACGAGACGTCCGACTGGCGCGCAGCGGGCTTCGTCGCCGGCGCGAGGCCGACGGGGATGTTGACGAGGCCGAAGCTGACTGAGCCGTTCCAAGTGGTGCGCATCTGCAGGGGAATCGTATAGGGATCGGCTGGATTCGCGGCCGAGGCGGCCGTTCCTGCGACTACATTGAGCCGCGGTGAGCCAGGTCGAGGCGGTGGAGGCGGCGCGGCCGGACGACGTCCGCCGGCGCCGCACGATCCCGAACCTGTGGCGCAACTCGCTCGCCGCCGGCCACCCCGAGCCGGCGTACCTGCACGAGGTGGACGGCGACTGGCGCCCGGTCACACGCCCGGAGGCGGCGCGCGCAATCGACGAGATCGCGAACGGCCTGCTCGCGCTCGGGCTGCGCAAGGGCGACGCCGTCGCGCTGATCGGCCGCACGACGCTCGAGTGGGCGCTGGTCGACTTCGCCCTCGGACTCGTCGGCGCCGTCGGCGCCCCGGTCTACGCGAACAGCTCGGCGCGAGACGTGCAGTACGTGCTCGCGCACTCGCGTGCGGTGGCGGCGGTCGTCGAGGACGCCGACCAGCGCGAGAAGCTCGGCGCGTTCGCGGGCGCGGTCGTGACGTTCGACGACCTCGACGAGCTGCGAGCGCGCGGGCGCGCGCACGCGGAAGCGCATCCGGGCGCGCTCGACGAACGAGCGGACGCGGTCGGCGAGGACGACCTCTTCACGTTCATCTACACGTCCGGCACCACCGGGCCGCCGAAGGCATGCATGATCCGCCACCGCAACTACTACGCAATGGTCGCCAAGGCGGACGAGCTCGAGGACCGACTCACCGGCCCGGACGACGTGATGCTGCTCTACCTGCCGCTCGCCCACAACTACGGGCGGCTGCTCCACCTGTCGGCCGCGTACGTCGGCTACACGCTCGCCTTCCTGCCGGACCCGCTGAGCGCCGCCGCCGAGCTGCCGCGTGTGCGCCCGACGCTGTTCCCGAGCGTGCCGCGCGTCTACGAGAAGATCCACACGGCGGTGCGGGCCGGCCTCGAGGCGGAAACCGGCGTCAAGCGGCGGGTCGCAGAGTGGTCGCTGAGCGTCGGCTACCGCGTGTCGCAGCTGCAGCAGGCGAGGCGGCCGGTGCCGCCGCTGCTCGCGGCGCAGCACACGCTCGCCGACCGGCTCGTCTACTCGAAGGTGAAGTCGCGGCTCGGCGGCCGCCTGCGAGTCGCGAACTCGGGCGGCGCGCCGCTCGCGCGCGAGATCGCCGAGTTCTTCCACGCCCTCGGCATCCTCGTGCTCGAGGGCTACGGGCTGTCGGAGGTCACGACGGCCGCGACCGTCAACCGCCCCGGCGACTTCAAGTTCGGCACCGTCGGCAAGCCGCTCCCGGGCGTCGAGATCGAGATCGCGGACGACGGCGAGATCCTCATCCGCTCCGACACCGTCTTCGCCGGCTACTACGACGACCCGGCCGCGACGGCGGAGACGCTCGACGGCCGCGGCTTCGTGCACACCGGCGACGTCGGATACCTCGACGAAGACGGCTTCCTCGTCATCACCGACCGCAAGAAGGACATCATCGTCACCGCCGGCGGCAAGAACGTCGCGCCGCAGAACCTGGAGAACGAGCTGAAGGCGCACACGGTCGTCTCGCAGGCGCTCGTCGTCGGCGACCGGCGGCCGTACGTCGCGGCGCTCGTGACCGTCGACCCCGCCGCGACGGCCGGCATGTCTCCGGAGGACGTGCACGCCGCGGTCGAGCGCGCCGTCGCGGAGGTGAACGAGGGCCGGTCGCGCTACGAGCAGATCAAGCGGTTCCGGATCCTGCCGCGCGAGTTCACGCTCGAGGAGGACGAGGTGACGCCGACGCTGAAGCTGCGCCGCAGGGTGATCGTCGAGCACTTCGCCGACGACGTCGAGCAGCTGTACGCGTAGCGACGGCCGCGCCCGTCGGCGCAGCGCCGCTACATGATCCGGCGCGCCCCGGCGTAGGCCGAGGCGTACCAGCCCTCGTTCAGGTTCGAGACCTGGACGAACGCGCCCGTGTGGGGCGCCTCGACGAACTGGCCGTTGCCGATGTAGATCCCGACGTGGCCGGCGCCGTCGAAGAACACGAGGTCGCCCGGCTGGAGATCCGACTTCGCGACCGGCACGCCCATCGTGAACTGCGCGTACGACGAGTGCGGCAGCGAGATGCCGACCTGCGCGTACGCCCACATGACGAGGCCGGAGCAGTCGAAGCCGGACGGCGACGCGCCGCCCCAGACGTACGGAACCCCGACCTGCGAGAGCGCGATGCCGACGACGCCCCCGTGCGTCTCCGGCGGAGCGACGACGGTGTCGGTCTGCGGCGTGACGGCCGAGACGCCGACGACGGTCGTCGCAGCCTGCTGCTGCGCGGCCTGCGCCGCCGCGGCGGCGCGCTGCTGCTCGGCGCGCACGGCCTGCAGCTGCCGCGCGCGCGCGGCCTGCTCCATCTGCGCGATCTGACCCTTGATCGACTGGTAGAGGCTCTGCGCCTGCTGGATCTTCGACTCGATGGTCTGCTTCGCCGCCGCGCGCTCCGCGACCACCTGCTGCTGCTGCGCCTGCTCGTGCGCGAGCTGCACGGCGTTCCGCTGCACGAGCGTGCGCGCGCGCACGAGCTGCGCCTGGACGCGCGCGTCGAGCGACGTGACGTCCTTGGCGGTGCTGATGCGGCTCAGCATGTCGTCGAGGCTGCTCGCGCCGAAGATCACCTCGAGCGTCGACGCCTGTCCCTCGTTGTAGAGCGTGACGAGTCGCTGCGCGATGATGCGCTCGCTCGTGCGCAGGCTGCGCTTCGCGATGTGCAGCTCGTGTCGGTTGAGCTGCACGTCGCGCTGGATGCGCGCGAGCTGCTGCGTCGACGCGAGGTACTGCGAACGCGCCTTCTCGAGCTGGTCGGAGAGTTGTTGCAGCTGACCCATCACCTGCTGCGCCTCGGCACGCTTCGAGCTGATCGACGGGTCGGCGAAAGCGGGAACTGCAGCGAGGAGAGCGATGCAGATCCCGACGAGAACGTACGGCGCCTGTCCCAACCTACGAATATCGACCCCCTTGCCGGGGACGGGACGGGCGCACCGGGAGGGGCCGGTACGTCACGAGTTCGGGAGGCTAGCAGCCTTTTCGGATGGACGTCAACCGCCTACCTCACGCAAACGCGGCCGCAAACCTGCTTCTTTCTACCGAAACTACCGGGTCTCCTCCTGAAGCGCTGTGGTACGGTCCCGCCCCGTGCCCGGGCTCTCGAGACCGCGCCGGCGCTGTTTGCTGCCGGTCGTCGCGATTGCCGCCGCCGTCCTGGTCGCCCCCGCCGTCAGCGGCGCGGACGCGACACGTTCGACGGCGACGCTCCGCGCTGCCGACGCCCAGCTCGCCGCGCGCTCGCGCGGGGCGGTGCTCGGCCTGTACGCGCTCGACGCGCGCATCGCGAGCGGAGGCGCGGTGATCGCGCGGCTCGACAGGCAGACCGCGACGCTGCGCGAGCAGAGGGTCGTCGTGCAACACGAGCTGCAGGTCGCGCGGCACTCCTCCGCGGTCGCGCAGCAGGCGCTCGCCGCCGAGCTGCGCACGCTCTACACGCAAGGGAACGTTGAGCCGCTCGAGCTCGTGCTCGGGGCGAAGAACATCACGCAGGCGCTGGAGGAGGTCGACAACCTCGACCGGCTGTCCGGCCAGAGCGAATCCGTCCTGCGCCAGGTACGCGCGGCACGCGCACAGGTCGCCGCGGCTGCGCGCGCGCTCGCACGCCGGCAGTCGGCGGTCGGAGCGGCAGCTGCCGCAGCGCGTGCCCAGCAGGCGGCGCTGCTCGACGCACGTCAGGCGCGTTCGTCGTACATCGCCTCGCTGGCGGCGCAGCGGCGCCTGAACGAGCAGCAGATCGCGCGCATCGTCGCCGAGGCCGCGGCCGCCCAGCGGCGCGCGGCGCAGCTCGCCGCCGCTCGTGCACACGCAGCCGCTGCCGCCGCGGCCTCGTCGCCCGCGCCACCCGCTCCGGCAGCCGCGCCGGCGCCGGCCGCACCGCCCGTCCTCGCCGCCTCCGACGTCCCGGCGGCGGCCGCCGGCGCGCGCACGCTCACCGTCACCGCGACGGGCTACTCGCTGCAGGGGCGCACCGCGACAGGCCTTCCCGTCGGCTACGGCGTCGTCGCCGTCGACCCCTCCGTGATTCCGCTCGGCACGCACATGACCATCCCCGGCTACGGCGAGGGCGTCGCGGCCGACACCGGCGGTGCGGTGGTCGGCTCGACGATCGACCTCTGGTTCCCGACCGTCGCGCAGGCGGACGCGTGGGGGCGCCGCATCGTCACGATCGTCCTGCACTGACCGCTCCCGAAATCCGAGCCGGGTACACTGCGTCGGCTCGCCGGACACTCTGCGGAAGCCAACGGACTTTTGAACGACGTCGCGAACACTGCCGAGCAGGTGCAGCCCCGCGTCCTGCTCGTCGACGACCACGACCTCTTCCGCACCGGGCTGCGGAACCTGCTCGAGGAGCAGGGCGTTCAGGTCGTCGGCGAATGCGAGAACGGGACCGACGCGCTGCGTGCGGTGCGCGAGCTCGCGCCGGACGTCGTCGTGATGGACCTCAACATGCCGGGCATCAGCGGCGTCGAGGCGACGCGCCAGATCTCGATGATCGCGCCGCTCACGCGCGTGCTCGTCCTCACGATCTCCGACCAGGACACCGACGTGATGGACGCGATCCTTGCGGGAGCATGCGGCTACCTGCTGAAGGACGCGTCGATCGCGGACCTGATGACGGGGATCCAGGCCGCGGCGGTCGGCGAGTCGCTCGTGTCGCCCACGATCGCGGCGAAGGTGCTGCAGCGCGTCCGCGCGTCGAGCGCGTCGCATCGCGAGGCGGAGCTGATCCAGTCAGAGCTCTCCGATCGTGAGATCGAGGTGCTGAAGCTGATCGCGAACGGCAAGGACAACGCGATGATCGCCGCCGAGCTGCACATCAGCCCGAAGACGGTCAAGAACCACATCTCGAACATCCTGATGAAGCTGCAGATCGAGAACCGGATCCAGGCCGCGGTCTACGCGGTGCGCTCCGGGATCGTGTAGCGGCGCTTCCGCGCGTTTACGCGGCGTTCGCGCGGACGAGCTCGGCGTGCCGCCGCAGGTCGCCCAGCGCGTTCCGCAGCCGCACCAGCTCCGCGTTCGCGCAGTCGCGGCGCGCGACGAGCACCGACACCTCGCCGCGGTCGTCGGTCGGGTCGCTGCGCGTCAGTCTCGTCGCGATCTCCGCGAGCCGGCGCTCGATCCGCCAGCGCTCCGCCTCCAGGTCGAGCGCGCGGGCGTAGCCGTCCGTGAGCGTGTGCTCGATCCGCGACAGGTCGCTCGCGCCGCCTTCGATCAGGTCGTTGATCTCGTCGACGAGCCGCTCCATCGCTCGCTCGATTGTTCGCCTCGGGTCGGACGCCAGCAAGGGCCGCAAGTCCCATCTTCCGGCGGGCGCAGGCCCATGTCGGCGGCAGACGAGGCACACTTGCGCCGTGCGCAGGGTGGTCCTCGCCGTCGCCGCGTGCCTGGCACTCGCCGCTCCCGCGTCCGCGGCCGCACCGCCGCTGGCGACGCGGCTCGCGCAGGCGCTCGCCGTCCCGGGGCTGCACCCGGCCGCCTCGGCCGCGATCGCGATCGACCTCGCCGACGGGCGCGTGCTGTTCGAGCGGAACGCCGACGCGCCGCTCGCGCCCGCCTCCAACGAGAAGCTGACGGTGACGTTCGCAGCGCTCGAGGAGCTCGGCCCCGACTATCGCTTCGCGACGCAGCTCCTCAGCACCGGCCACCAGGTCGGCTCCACGTGGGTCGGGAACGTGTACCTCAAGGGATTCGGCGACCCGGTTCTCAGCTCGGCCGACCTCGCCGAGCTCGTGCCGCAGCTGCAGGCGCAGGGGATCACGCGCATCGCCGGCCGCGTGCTCGGCGACGAGTCGTGGTTCGACTCGCTGCGCACCGCGCCGGGATGGAAGGCGGACTACTACGTGCAGCAATGCGCACCGATCTCGGCGCTGATGGTCGACGGCGACGTCGTCGGCGGCCGCGTGGCGCTCGACCCGGCGCTCGCGGCGACGCAGCGGTTCCGCGAGCTGCTCCTGCGCGCGGGTCTCGCCGTCGGGGCCGCGGGCGTCGGCACCGCGCCCGAGGAGGCGTTTCCGCTCGCGCAGGTGGATTCCGAGCCGCTCTCCCAGGTCCTGGCGCAGATGGACGTCCCGAGCGACAACCGGATCGCCGAGATGCTGATCAAGGATCTCGGCGCGGAGGCGGCCGGCCGCGGCACCACCGCGGCGGGCGCGGCCGTCGTCCGGCACGTCCTGACCGCGGGCCGCGTGCCGCTCCGCGGCGTCCGGATCGTCGACGGCTCCGGGCTCTCGCTCGACGACCGCCTGACGGCGCGCGCGATCGCGACGATCCTGATCGACGCCTGGAACGACCCGGCGCTCCGGCAGCCCTTCTGGTCGGCACTGCCGGTCGCCGGGATGACGGGCACCCTCCAGGACCGGATGGAGCGGCGGCCCGCGCGCGGCGCCGTGCGCGCGAAGACAGGGACGACCGACCGCGCCTCGGCGCTCTCCGGCTACGTCCGGCGGCGCTACGCGTTCGCGGTCGTACAGAACGGTTGGCCCGTGGCGACGTTCGCCGCGCGCCTCGCGCAGGACCGGTTCGCGACCGCGCTAGCCGCGGCCGAGTAGCTCGAGCAACGCCGCCTCGTCGAGCAGCTGGACGCCCGCCTGCTGCGCCTTCGCCACCTTCGAGCCGGGGTTCTCGCCGACGAAGACGCCGGTCGTCTTCTTCGACACGCTGTCGGACACCTTGGCGCCGAGCGCCTCGAGCGCGGCGCGCGCCTCGTCGCGCGACATCGACTCGAGCGTCCCCGTGATCACGTACTGGAAGCCCGTCAGCGGCCCTTCGACCGGCCGGTCTTCCTCGCCGGACTCGAACCGCAGGCCGAGCGCGCGCAGCTCGTCGACGAGCCGGCGGTTGTCGGGGTCGGCGAACCACTCGGCGATCGCCTCGGCGCGCTCGGGGCCGATGCCGTCGGTCTCCATGATCTCCTCCTGCGACGCCGCCGCAAGCCGGTCGACGCTGCCGAAGTGCCGGGCGAGGTTCTGCGCCGTCACCCACCCGACGTCGGGGATGTTGAGGCCGAACAGCACGCGCCGGAACGGGATCGCCTTCGACGCGCGGATCGCCTCGACGACGTTCGTCGCCGACGTCTCCGCGAAGCCGTCGAGCTCCAGCAGCTGCTCCTTCGTCAACCGGTACAGGTCGGGAAGCGAGCGCACGAGGCCGAGCTCCCAGAGGCGCCTGATCAGCTGCTCGCCGACGCCCTCGATGTCCGCGGCCGCCTGCACCCAGTTGATGAGCGACTCGAGCCCGCGCGACGGGCAGGCGCGGTTGGGGCAGCGGTGCATCGCCTCGCCCTCCGGCTTCACGACCTCGGCGCCGCAGAGCGGGCAATGCGACGGCATCCGGAACGGCTTCGTCCCGCGCCGGTGCGGCCCCGCCGGGCCGACCACCTGCGGGATGACGTCGCCGGCGCGCTGGACGATCACGTCGTCGCCTTCGCGGATGTCCTTGCGGTTGATGTCCTCCTCGTTGTGCAGCGTCGCCCGCGAGACGGTGACGCCGCCGACCTCGACCGGCTCGAGGAGCGCCCACGGGTTCAGCGCGCCGGTCCGGCCGACGCGGATCATGATCTTGCTCAGACGCGTCGTCGCCGTCATCGGCGCCCACTTGAACGCGCGCGCCCAGCGCGGGCGCGAGTGCAGCGCGCCGAGCAGGCGCTGCTGGGCGAAGTCGTCGACCTTGATCACGATGCCGTCGATCTCGTAGTCGAGTTCCGCTCGCTTTCGCTCCCACTCGGTCGCGCGCCGCGCCACGTCCTCGACCGACTCGAGCCGCTCCGCGAACGGGTTGATCGGGAAGCCGTGGCGCTTCAGCCACTGCAGCGTCTCCCACTGGGCATGCAGGTCGACGCCTTCGTGCACGCCGACGCCGTACGCCCAGATCGCGAGCGGACGCGACGCCGTGATCGACGAATCCTTCTGCCGGAGCGAGCCGGCCGCGGCGTTGCGCGGGTTCGGCGCGACCTTCTTGCCCTCCGCGGCGAGCCGCTCGTTCAGGTCGCGGAACCCCGACAGCGGCATGTAGACCTCGCCGCGCACCTCGAGGAGCGCGGGGACGTCGTCCCCGAGCAGACGTAGCGGCACCGACGAGATCGTCCGGAGGTTGACCGTGACGTCCTCGCCGACCTCGCCGTCGCCGCGCGTCGCGCCGCGGACGAAGACACCGTCCTCGTACGTCAGGTTGATCGCCAGGCCATCGATCTTCGGCTCGACCACGAACGCGAGCTCGCCGTCCGTCTCGAGCCGTTTGCGGACGTCGTCGACCCACTTCGCGAGCGCCTCGTCAGTCGTCACCTTCTCGAGCGACCCCATCGGCGTCAGGTGCCGCACCTTTTGGAAGCGCTCCGACGGCGGGGCGCCGACGCGCTGCGTCGGCGAGTCCCGCGTGACGAGCTCCGGATGCTCCCGCTCGATGGCGAGCAGCTCGTCGTACGCGCGGTCGTACGTCGCGTCGTCCACCGACGGGTCGTCGAGCACGTGGTACTCGTAGAGCCAGCGGTTGAGCTGCGCCCGGAGCTCGGCCGCGCGCGCCGCCGCGTCGACGGTCGCGCTAGACAAGGTCGAGCAGCTCCTGCGCCGAGTGGACGACGACGTCGGCGTCGCGCAGCGCCTCGGCTTCGTGGATACCGCCCCAGCCGACGCCGATCGCGTACACGCCGGCGGCCTTCGCCGCGCGCATGTCGAAGGGCGAGTCGCCGACATACGCGGCGTCCGCCGCTCGAGCGCCGAGGCGGTCGAGCGCCAGCAGCAGCGGCTCGGGGTCGGGCTTGTGGCGTTCCGTCTCGTCGCCGCCGACGACGACGTCGAACAGGTGGCTCACCGGGACGCGTGCGAACGCGAGGTCGACCGTCGCGCGCCGCTTCGCCGTCACGATCCCGAGCCGGTGCCCGCGGCGATGCAGCGTCTCGAGGACACCCTCGATGCCGGCGAACGCGGAGATCGTCTCGTGCAGCGGCTCGTTGTGCTCGCGGTAGACGCGAACGAGCTCGTCGACGCGTTCGGGGTCGACGGCGCGCATCTGCGCCTCGAGCCCCGGCCCGCCCACCGCTGCCATCAGCTGCTCGTCGGTGTAGTCGCCGCCGACGACCGTGGCGACGGCGTGCCGCATCGACGCGAGGATGATCGGCCCGGTGTCGACGACGGTGCCGTCGAGGTCGAAGAGGACGACGGGGTAACGCACGCGCGCAGGGTATCCGCGGCCGGAGCCGGCGCCGCCGGCCGGCGAGCCTACTTGCGGAGCAGCTGCGCGAGCAGCGACTGCCGCGGCGTCGGCGGCGCGAGGAACCGCGCGACCCGGCCCGCCTCCTCCTCGGTCAACGAGACGGCGGCATCGGCCCTGTCGTCGACCCAGATGCTGAACCGCAGCTGCGGCGGCGTCTCCTCGTCGCCGAAGTAGCGCGTCACGCGCAGCGCCTTGTGCGCGTCGCGCGGGACGCCGGGATGCGGCGGGAAGAACTCGACGAGCTTGCGCCGCTGCGGCAGTGCGCACCACGGGCAGAACCGGAACCTGTCCTCGACCGCGTTCCCGCAGTGCCTGCACGCGTGCACTGTCGAGAGCATTTCAGATCGGCAGCGCCGGATCGACCCCGGGCGGGTAGCGCACGCCGACGAGGTAGAGCCCGTGCGGCGGCGCCGTCGCGCCGGCCGCGCGGCGGGGACGGCCGCCGAGCAGGGGCGCGAGCTCGCGGCGGTCGAGCATCGTGCCGACCAGCGTGCGCACCATGTGGCGCAGGAACGAGTCCGCGGTGATCTCGAACGCGACCACGTTCTCGTCCTGCTCGACCCAGCGCGCCTCCTCGACGACGCGCACGAACGAGTCGTGCTGCGTCTCCGTCGGGGTGAAGGCGCGGAAGTCGTGCTCGCCGACGATCGCGGCCGCCTGCTCGTCGAGCGCGCCGACGTCGAGCGGCCGCGGCCACCACAGCGACCGGCGCGCCTCGAGCGCCGAGCGTTCGCGGCGGCGCCAGACGCGGTAGCGGTACGAGCGCGCCTGCGCGTCGAAGCGCGCGTCGAACGACGGCGGCGCGACGTCGATCCAGGTGACGGCGACGTCCTCCGGCAGCGCCGCGTTGAGCGCCTCCGCCGCGCGCCCCGGCGGCGGCCCGCCGTCTGCCTCCAGGGACACCACGTTCGCGAGCGCGTGGACGCCGGTATCCGTCCGCCCGGCGACGGCGAGGTGGGCGGCGGTCGCGTAGAGCTCGCCGAGCGCCCGGCGCAGCTCGCCCTCGACCGTGCGCAGGCCCGGCTGGCGCGCCCAGCCGTGGAAGGCCGTGCCGTCGTACTCGATCGTCAGCTTCAGCCGCACGTCAGGTCCGTTTGACGCCGTGCCTCGTCGACTCGCCCCGATAGATTCGACCCGTGCCCGACGAGCACCATTTTCTCCTGCAGCGCGTGCAGCCGGCGATGGTCGGCCTCATCGACGGCTCGCTGTCGACGCTCGCGCCCATCTTCTCCGTCGCGCTCGTCAGCCACAAGCCGTTCTACGCGTTCATCGCCGGGCTCGCGACGTCGATCGGCGCCGGCGTGTCGATGGCGTTCTCGGAAGGCCTGTCGGACACCGGCGAGCTGACGGGCCGCGGCAACCCGTTCGTGCGCGGCGGCATCACGGGCGTCGGGACGTTCGTCGGCGGCATCCTGCACTCGCTGCCGTTCCTGATCCCGACCTACCACGCCGCCCTCGTCAGCGCGCTCGTCGTCGTCGCGTTCGAGCTCGTGGCGCTCGCCACGCTGCGGTGGCGGTTCTTCCGCACCAGCTTCGCGTCGTCCCTCGCCGCAGTCTCCCTCGCCGGCGCGGTGATCGTCGCGATCAGCGCCGCCCTCGGCGCAAACGCGTAACGGCGCGGCTAAGCGGAGGCGTCGCCGGACTCGGCGGCGGCCGGGGCGGCCTGTGCCTCCTCGACGGGCGCGGCCTCGGCGGCCGGCTCGGGCTCCGCCTCCAGCGGCTCCTCGACCGCCTCCGCCTCGGTCGCCGGCGCCTCCTCGGCCGCCTCGACCGGCAGAGCGGGCGCGGGCGCCGTGGCGGCGGCCGAACGCGTGCGCCGCGGCGCGAGCTCCTCCTCGACGAGCTCGAGGTAGGCCATCTCGGCCGCGTCGCCCGGCCGCGGCCCGATCTTGACGATGCGCGAGTAGCCGCCGGGCCGGTCGCGGTAGCGCGGCGCCACCTCCGCGAACAGCTTGTGCACCACGTCGCGCGAGCGCAGGAAGGACGTCGCCTGCCGCCGCGCGTGCAGGTCGCCGCGTCGGCCGAGCGTGATCATCTGCTCCGCGATCGGCTTGACCGCCTTGGCCTTGGCGACGGTCGTCTTGATCCGGCCGTGCTCGATCAGCTGCCCCGCCAGGTTCGCGTAGAGCGCCTTGCGGTGCGCCGCGTCGCGGCCGAGCTTCTTCCCTGCGCGCTGGTGCCGCAACGCCCGCTCCTACAGGTGGTCGGGCCCGTTCGAGCCGCGGAGGGTGAGGCCGTGCTGCGCGAGCGTCTCCTTGACCTCCTCGATCGACTTCTTGCCGAAGTTCGGGATCGCCGCGAGCTCGTTCTCGGACTTCGTGACGAGGTCGCCGATCGTCTCGATCCCGACGCGCTTCAGGCAGTTGTACGACCGGACTCCGAGCTCGAGCTCCTCGATCGGGAAGTTCTCCATCCCGCCGGCGTTCGGAATCAGTGCCGCGTCGCCGGCGCCGTCGCCGGAGCCCGCGGACTCGCCGAAGCCCTCGATCTTCTCGAGGTCGGTGAAGATTGCGAGCTGGCGGATGAGAATCTCGGCCGCCTCGGCGATCGCGTCCTTCGGGTCGAGCGAGCCGTTGGTCGTGACGTCGAGGATCAGCTTGTCGTAGTCGGTGCGCTGTCCGACGCGCGCCGCCTCCACGTCGTAGGAGACGCGGCTGATCGGCGAGAACATCGAGTCGACCGGGATGACGCCGATCGTGTGCGCCTGCCCGCGGTTGCCCTCGGCGGGGACGTACCCGCGGCCGCGCCCGATCGTGAGCGTGATCTCGAGCCGGCCCTTCGACGAGAGGTTCGCGATCTCGAGGTCCGGGTTGAGGATCTCGAGGTCGGCGGGCGCCTCGATGTCGGCGGCGGTCACCACGCCCTCGCCCCGCTTCGTCAGCCGCACCTCCACCTCCGGCGACTCGCCGTGCAGGATGCAGACGAGCTGCTTCAGGTTGAGGATGATGTCGGTGACGTCCTCGCGCACGCCGGGCAGCGTCGTGAACTCGTGCGCGACGCCCTCGATCTTCACGGAGGTGACGGCCGCGCCCTCGAGCGACGAGAGCAGCACCCGGCGGAGCGAGTTGCCGAACGTGTAGCCGAAGCCGCGGTCGAGCGGCTCGATCACGAACACGCCGCGGTTCTCGTTCACTTCCTCGTGCGTGATCTTCGGGATCTGGAAGTCCTGTGCGCGTACTGCCAACGGAGTCCTTTCTCTTGTCCTTCGCGAAACGGTGCGAGCGCTACTTCGAGTAGAGCTCGACGATCAGCTGCTCCGAGACCGGCGTGTCGATCTCGGCGCGCTCGGGCCACTTGAGCACGGTGCCCGTGAGCCCCTCGTGGTCGGCCTGCAGCCACGGTGCGACGGCGGCCGTCAGATCGGTGGCGTCGCGGACGATTTGCTCGGCGCTCGACCCGCTCTTCAGCGTGACGACGTCGTCCGGCTTCACCTGGTAGCTCGGGATGTTGACGCGGCGGCCGTTGACCGAGAAGTGGCCGTGGCGCACGAGCTGGCGCGCCTGCGCGCGCGACGCGGCGAAGCCGAGGCGGTACACGACGTTGTCGAGCCGCGTCTCGAGCATGCGGAGCAGGTTCTCGCCGGTGATGCCGCCCTGCTTGTTCGCCTTGTCGTAGTAGGTGCGGAACTGCGTCTCGAGCAGCCCGTAGTAGCGGCGCGCCTTCTGCTTCTCGCGCAGCTGCAGCAGGTACTCACTCTGCTTGACCCGGCCGCGGCCGTGCTCGCCCGGCGGGTACGAGCGGCGCTCGATCGCGCACTTCTCGGTCAGGCAGCGCTCGCCCTTCAGGAAGAGCTTCATGCCCTCGCGCCGGCACTGCTTGCACTTCGGGGAGCGGTCGCGGGCCATCTAGACGCGCCTCCGCTTCTTCGGGCGGACGCCGTTGTGCGCCTGCGGGGAGACGTCCTTGACGCCGAGGATCTCGAGGCCGGCAGCCTGGAGCGAGCGGATCGCCGTCTCGCGGCCGGAGCCGGGGCCCTTCACGAACACCTCGACCTTCTGCAGCCCGTGCTCCATCCCCTTGCGCGCAGCGGCGTCGGCGGTCACCTGTGCCGCGAAGGGCGTCGACTTGCGCGAGCCCTTGAAGCCCGCCGAGCCGGCCGACTCCCAAACGATCACGTTCCCGTCCTTGTCGGTCAGCGCGACGATCGTGTTGTTGAACGACGTCTTGATGTGCGCCTGTCCGATCGCGATGTTCTTGCGGACGCGGCGGCGCGTCCGGCCGCGCGCGGCGGCACCCGTCTTCCTCGTGGGCGGCACTAGCGGTCGCCCTCCGCGCACGCGACCATTACTTCTTCTTCCCGCGGCCGACGGTCTTCTTCGGGCCCTTGCGCGTGCGGGCGTTCGTCTTCGTGCGCTGGCCGCGCACCGGCAGGTTCCGCCGGTGCCGCAGGCCGCGGTACGAGCCGATCTCCTGCAGGCGCTTGATCGCCTGCGTCCGCTCGCGCCGGAGGTCGCCCTCCACCTGGTACTCGCCGTCGATCAGGTCGCGGAGCTTCGCGACCTCGTCCTCCGTCAGGTCACGCACCTTCGTGTCGGGCGAAAGGCCGAGCTTCGCGCAGATCTCCTGCGCCTTCGGCTGGCCGATGCCGTAGATGTAGGTGAGGCCGATCTCGAGCCTCTTCGAGTTCGGCAGGTTGACGCCGGCGATACGTGCCAAGGACTCTCCTTATCCCTGCCGCTGCTTGTGGCGCGGGTTGGTGCAGATGACCATGGTGCGGCCGTGCCGCTTGATCACGCGGCAGCGCTCGCACATGGGCTTCACGGACGGACGGACTTTCATGCTGATCCTCTGGACGGCTTCGAAAGGACGCGCACAGGCGTTCGCCTGCCAGCGCGAGGCGTCATCGTACCAGGACCGTCTCGGCGACGGTCAGCACCCGCGGCCTCTCGTCCGTGACGGCGACCGTGTGCTCGAAGTGCGCCGCCAGCGAGCCGTCGACGGTCGAGATCGACCACCCGTCGTCGTGGATGTACACGTCGGGGCCGCCGGCGGTGATCATCGGCTCGATCGCGATCGTCACCCCGGGCTTCAGCTCCGGCCCCTTGTAGCTCGAGACGAAGTTCGGCACCTGCGGGTCCTCGTGCATGGAACGGCCGACGCCATGGCCGACGAGGCTGCGGATGACGCTGAAGCCGGCCTCCTCCGTGATCGTCTGCACGGCGCGCGAGATGTCGCTGATCGTGTTGCCGACGCGCGCCTGCTCGATCCCCGCGTCGAGCGCCGCCTTGCAGACGTCGAGCAGCCGCTGCGCCTCGTCGGCGACCTCCCCCACGGGGAACGTCCACGCGGAGTCGGCGACGAACCCGTCGAGGGTGACGCCGACGTCGACCGAGAGGATGTCGCCGTCGGCGAGGCGGCGTCGGCCAGGGATGCCGTGGACGACCATGTCGTTCGGCGACAGGCAGGTCGACGCCGGGTAGCCCTTGTAGCCGAGGAAGGTCGGGACGCCGTCGTGGGAGCGGATGAACTCCTCGGCCAAGCGGTCGAGCTCGCCGGTCGTGATCCCCGGCTGCACGTGCTCCTCGAGCAGGGCGAGCGTGCCCGCGACGACGCGCCCGGCCCGGGCCATCGTCTCGATCTCCTGCGTCGACTTGCGGATGATCACGAGGCGGCCTCCGCCTCCGGCGAGCCGACGGCGGCCGGCTGCAGCACGGCGAGCGCGTCCTGGATCTCGGCCCACACCTCGTCGATCGAACGCTGGGCGTGCAGCGGCACGAGCTTGCCCGTGGCGCGGTAGTGCTCGACGATCGGCTCGGTCTCCGCGTGGTAGATCGCGAGCCGCCGACCGATCACCTCCGGCGTGTCGTCCGGGCGGCCCTCGAGCTCCGCGCGCCGCAGCGCGCGCTCCATCCCGACCTCGTCCGGCACGTCGAAGAACAGGATCGCGTCGAGGCCGCGCCCGATCCCGCCGAGCATCTCGTCGAGCGCCTCGGCCTGCGCGAGGTTGCGCGGGAACCCGTCGAGGACGAACCCGCCCTGCGCGTCCGCCTCCGACAGCCGCTCCCTGATCATCGCGATCGTGATCTCGTCGGGGATCAGGCCGCCGCTCGTGTAGATCGGCTCCACCTGCCGGCCGAGCTCGGTGCCCGCGGCGATCGCGGCCCGGAACATGTCGCCGGTCGCGACGTGCGGGATCCCGTACTCCTCTGAGATGCGCTTGCCCTGGGTGCCCTTGCCTGCCCCCTGCGGGCCGAGAACGAGCAGGTTCAACCGCGCCGCCCCTCCAGGCGGGTCACCGCAAGAAGCCCTCGTAGTTGCGCATCATCATCTGCGACTCCATCTGGCGCATCGTGTCGAGCGCGACGCCGACCACGATCAGGACGGAGGTGCCGCCGAGGGCGCGCGACGTGGCCTGCGAGAAGCCGAAGTGCTTGATGAAGATCGACGGCAGCACCGCGATCACGGCGAGGAACAGCGACCCGGGAAGCGTCAGCCGTGTGAGGATGCGGTCGAGGTACTGCGCCGTCGGGGGTCCCGGGCGGATCCCCGGGATGTACCCGCCGTACTTGCGCAGGTTGTCGGCCTGGTCGACCGGGTTGAACTGCACGGCCGTGTAGAAGTAGGTGAAGACGACGATCAGCACCGCCTCGACGCCCATGTACGTCCACGACTGCGGCGCGAAGTGCGCGTTGATGAACGTCTGCGTGTTCGGCGCGAACGAGCCGACGGTCTGCGGCAGCGCGAGCAGCGCCGCGGCGAAGATCACGGGGATGACGCCGGCCATGTTCACGCGCAGCGGCATGTAGGTCGAGCCGCCGGCGGTCTGCCTGCGCCCCATCATCCGCTTCGCGTACTGGATCGGGATCCGCCGCTGGCCCTCCTGGACGAACACGACGGCCACGACGACTCCGAGCGCGACGAGCGGGAAGAACAGCCGCTCGAGCGGGCCGCCGTTGATCCACGCGTTGATGCCTGCGGGTGCCGACGTGAGGATCGACGCGAAGATCAGCAGCGAGATCCCGTTGCCGATGCCCCGCTTCGTGATCAGCTCGCCCATGTACATGAGCAGCGTCGTCCCCGCGGTCAGCGTGACGACGATCAGCACGAGCCGCCCCGGGTTCCCCGACAGGGCGCCCTCGCGGTGGAAGAGGTACGCGTACCCCGCACCCTGCGCCGCCGCGAGCGCGACGGTGAGGTAGCGCGTGTACTGGTTGATCTTGGCGTAGCCGGACTCGCCCTCCTTCTGCAGCTGCTCGAGCGTCGGGATCACGACGGTCAGGAGCTGGAGGATGATCGAGGCGGTGACGTACGGCATGATCCCGAGCGCGAAGATCGAGAAGCGGGAGAGCGCCGAGCCCGAGAACAGGTTGAGCAGGCCGAGCAGCGAGCCGCCCTTGCCGTTGAAGAAGTTCTGGATCTGCGCCGAGTCGACGCCGGGGGCCGGCATCCAGGAGCCGAGCCGGTAGCAGGCGAGGACCGCGGCCGTGAACAGGAGCCGGCGCCGCAGCTCCGGGACCCGCCACGCGTTGGCGAGCCAGGAGAGCACGCCTACGCCCCGGCCGTCTCGGAGGCGTTCCGGCTGCGGTTCTCGGGCCGGCGCTTCGCGTTCTTCGGCTTGCGCTGCTTCGGCTCGCGCAGGAGCGTCAGGGAGCCGCCCGCCGCCTCGACCTTCTCGCGCGCTGACGCCGAGGCGCCGTGGACGGTGATCGTCAGCTTCTTCGTGAGGTCGCCGACGCCCAGCAGCTTCACGTCCTTGCGCAGCGACTTGATCAGGCCCTTCGCCTTGAGCGACTCGGGCGTGACCTCCTCGGCCGCCTCGAACCGCTGCTCGAGGTCGCGCAGGTTGACCGGCTGCGTGGAGGTGCGGAAGGGGCCGACGGGCATCGCGTCCTTCGACGTGTTGCCGCGCAGCTTGGCGACGCGCATGTAGAGCGGCATCTGGCCGCCCTCGAAGCCGACACGCATCGCGTGCGACCCGCTCCGAGCCTTCTGGCCCTTGATTCCGCGGCCGGAGTAGCGACCCTTGCCGGAGCCCGGGCCGCGGCCGACGCGCTTGCGGTCCTGCCGCGGCTGCGCCGGCTGCAGGTTCGACAGGTTCAGGTCGGCCGGCACTAGCCCGCCTCCTCCACGCGCACGAGATGACGCACCTTGCGCAGCATGCCCTGCACGACGGGGTTGTCGTCGTGCTCGGCGGTCCGGCCGATCTTGCCGAGCCCCAGCGCCCGCAGCGTGCCGCGGTGGCGCTGCGACTGGCCGATCTGGCTACGCACCTGCGTCAGCCGCAGCCTCGCCATTCGCGCTCACCTCCTCCGGCTCGGGCTCCGGCGCCGCGCGGTACGGCAGCACCTCGTCGATCGCCTTGCCGCGCGCCTGCGCGACCTCTTCGGGCCGCCGGAGCTGGCGCAGCGCCTGCTCTGCCGCCTTGAGCATGTTGATCGGGTTCGTCGTGCCGAGCGACTTCGCGAGCACGTCGCGGATCCCGCCGAGCTCGAGCACGGCGCGGACGCCGCCGCCGGCGATCACGCCGGTGCCGGGCGAGGCGGGGCGCAGCAGGACGCGCGCCGCGTCGAACTCGCCGAGCGACTCGTGCGTGATCGTCGAGCCGTGCTTCGCGACCGTGAACAGGTTCTTCTTCGCGTCGTCGACGGCCTTCGAGATCGCGAGCGGGACCTCCCGCGCCTTGCCGTAGCCGATGCCGACGCGGTCGACCTCGTCGCCGATCACGACCAGCGCTGTGAACGAGAACCGGCGACCGCCCTTCACGACCTTCGCGACGCGGTTGATCTCGACGACCCGCTCCTTCAGCTCTCTCGTCTCTGCGTACTCGGTGCTGGACACCTAGAAGCTCAACCCTCCTTCGCGCGCGCCGTCGGCGAGCGCCTTGACGCGGCCGTGGTACAGGTAGCCGCCGCGGTCGAAGACGGCCGTCTCGATCCCCGCCTGCCGGGCCGCGGCGGCCAGGCGGCGGCCGACCTCGGCCGCCTGCTCGGTCTTCGCGCCCTCGAACGGCTTCGGCAGGTCGAGCCACGACGCCGCGGCCAGCGTACGGCCGGCGTCGTCGTCGACGAGCTGCGCGAAGATGCCGCGGTTCGAGCGGAAGACGACGAGGCGCGGACGCTCGGCGGTGCCGCGGACCTTCCCGCGCACGCGGCGGTGGCGGCGCAGGCGCGCCTCGCGCGTGGAGACGGTGCTCATGCGCGCTTCCCGACCTTCCGGCGGACGAACTCGCTCTCGTAGCGGATCCCCTTGCCCTTGTAGGGCTCGGGCGGACGTACCTTGCGGATCTCTGCGGCGGTCTGGCCGACGACCTGCTTGTCGATGCCGCGCACGACCACCTGCGTCGGCGTCGGCACCTCGAAGGAGATGCCCTCCCGCGGCGTGATCCGCACCGGGTGCGAGTAGCCGACCTGCAGCTCGAGGTTGGTGCCGCTGAGCGCCGCGCGGTAGCCGACCCCCTGGATCTCGAGGCGCTTCTCGAACCCGTTCGTGACGCCTTCCACCATGTTCGCGATCAAGGTGCGCGTCAGACCGTGCAGGGCGCGGTCCTCGCCGCGCTCCGTCGGGCGCGAGACGGTGAGGGTGCCGTCCTCGTGCGTGATCTGCATCCGCTGCGGGATCGACTGGCGCAGCTCGCCCTTCGGCCCGGCGACGGTGATGCGGCCGGGGTCGACCGAGACGATCACGCCTGCGGGCACCTCGATGGGACGCTTTCCGATCCGGCTCATCGCTCGCTCCCGCTCACCAGACGAAGCAGATGACCTCGCCGCCGATGCCCTCGGCCTCGGCGGTGCGGCTCGTGACGACGCCGCGGGACGTGGACAGGATCGCGGTGCCCATGCCGCCGAGCACGCGCGGCAGGCGGTCCTTGCGCGCGTAGATGCGGCGGCCCGGCTTCGAGACGCGCTTCAGGTCGGTCAGCACCCGCTCGCGCGAGCGGCCGTACTTGAGCTCGACGACGAGCGTCGGATGCGAGCCGGACTCGTCGACGTGGTAGTCGCGGATGTAGCCCTCCTCCTTGAGGATCCGGGCGATCTCCACCTTCAGCTTCGAGCTCGGCATCTCCGCACGGTCGTGCAGCGCCTTGTTGGCGTTGCGGATGCGCGTGAGCATGTCGGCGACTGGGTCGGTCAGCATCTCCTCGCTCCTACCACGAGCTCTTCGTCATGCCGGGGATGACGCCCTGGTGGGCGAGCTCGCGCAGGCAGATGCGGCAGAGCCCGAACTTCCGGAACACCGCACGCGGGCGTCCGCAGCGGTTGCAGCGCGTGTAGTTGCGCACCTTGAACTTCGCGGGGCGGGCAGCCTTCACCCGCAGACTCTTCTTTGCCATTACCGATCGCTCCCGTCCGCGGCGAACGGCAGCCCGAGCCCGTCGAGGAGCGCGCGCGCCTGCTCGTCCGTCTTCGCGGTCGTCGTGATCGCGACGTCGAGGCCGCGGATCTGGTTGATGCTGTCGTAGTCGATCTCCGGGAAGATGATCTGCTCGCGGATGCCGAGCGAGTAGTTCCCGCGCCCGTCGAACGAGTTCGGGTTCAGGCCGCGGAAGTCGCGGATGCGCGGCAGCGCGATCGAGATCAGCCGGTCGAGGAACTCCCACATGCGGTCGCCGCGCAGCGTGACCTTGACGCCGATCGGCATGCCATCCCGGATCTTGAACTGCGCGATCGACTTCCGCGCGCGACGCACCTGGGCGCGCTGGCCGGCGATCGTCGTCAGCTCGTCGAGCGCGGCGTCGATCTGCTTCGCGTCGGTCTTCCCCTCGCCGACGCCCATGTTCAGCGTGATCTTCTCGATCGTCGGCGCCTGCATGATCGACGACAGCCCGAGCTGCTCCTTCAACTGCGCGCGGAGCTGCTCGTTGTACCGCTGCTTGAGCCGCGGAACGTACGTCTCGGCGGTCGCCGCGCTCACCGGTCGATCTCCTGTCCGCAGCCGTCGCGCTTGCAGACCCGCACCTTCACGGTGCCGCCCTTCGTCTCCTTGAAGCGGTAGCCGACGCGGGTCGGCAGCTTGCACGTCGGGCAGACCAGCATGACGTTCGAGACCGAGACCGCGGCCGGGCGGTCGATCAGACCGCCGGGCGCGATCTGCGTTCCGCCCATGCGGTTCGCGTCGCGGATCGGGCGCGGCTTCTGGTGCTTGCGCTGCAGGTTGAGATTCTCGACGACGACCTTGCTGTCGCGCGGCCGCGCGTCGACGACCCGACCCTGCTTGCCGCGGTCCTTGCCGGCCAGCATCTGGACGATGTCGCCCTTCCTGATCTTCAGCTGCGTCGCCATCTCGTCTTCTCAGAGCACCTCGGGTGCCAGGCTCACGATCTTCATGAAGTTCTTCTCGCGCAGCTCGCGGGCGACGGGCCCGAAGATGCGCGTTCCGCGCGGGTTCCGCTGGTTGTCGATGATCACCGCCGCGTTCTCGTCGAACGCGATCAGCGTCCCGTCGTCGCGGCCGAACGGCTTCTTCGTACGCACGACGACGGCCTTCACCACGTCGCCCTTCCTGACCGCGCCCTGCGGGGTCGCGCTCTTGACGGTTGCCGTGATGACGTCGCCGACGCGTGCGTAGCGGCGCTTGGAGCCGCCCGCGACGCGGATGCAGAGTAGCTCACGCGCACCCGTGTTGTCGGCCACCTTGAGGCGTGTCTCCTGCTGGATCACGGCCGCCTCTACCTCGCCTTCTCCACGATCTCGGCCAGCCGCCACCGCTTCGTCCTCGAGAGCGGCCGCGTCTCGACGATGCGGACGGTGTCGCCGACGCCGGCGGCGTTGCGCTCGTCGTGCGCGTGGAACTTGACCGTGCGCCGGACGACCTTCTTGTACCGCGGGTGCGACTTGATCACGTCGACCTTGACGACGATCGTCTTGTCGCCCTTGTCGGAGACGACGACGCCGCGCCGCTCCTGGCGGCCGCCGCGCTGCTCCTCCGGCTTCGGCGTCCGCACGATCGGCTTGCGCGCCGCCGCGGGCTCGCGCTTCGGCTTCGAGCGGACCCGCCGCTCCGACCGCGGCACGTGCCGGCGCGACTTCGTCTTCGGCGCCGCCGCGGGCTGCGCCTCGACGGCGTCCTCGGCGGCGGGCTCGTCCGCGGGCGGCGCCTGCTCGGCCTCCGTCGCCTCGGTCGCGGCCGCTGGCGCTTCCGGCTCCGGCGTCGTCGGAGCGGCTTCGGCCTCGGCCGTCGTCGGAGCGGCCTCCGGCTCGGGCGTCGCCGCGGCGGTGTCCTCGGTTGTCTCGTTCTGCTTCTCGTCGTCCGCCATCGCTAGCTCACCTTCGTCTTCTGTGCGTTCCGGTCGTGCTGCACGGTCAGGATCCGCGCGATCTCGCGCTTCGCGAGCTTCAGCCGCGCCGTGTTCTCGAGCGCCCCCGTCGCGGCCTGGAAGCGCAGGTTGAACAGCTCCTGGCGCGTGTCGGCGAGCCGGTGGGCGAGCTCGTCGTCCGTCAGCTCGCGCAGGTCCCTAGCCCGCAAAGAGATCACCGCCCTCGTCGCGCTTCACGATCTTCGCCTTGACGGGGAGCTTCTGCGCGGCGAGGCGGAGCGCCTCGCGCGCGAGCGGCTCCGGCACGCCGGCGAGCTCGAACATGACGCGGCCCGGTTTCACGACGGCGACCCAGCCCTCGGGCGAGCCCTTGCCCTTGCCCATCCGGGTCTCGGCGGGCTTCTTCGTGTACGGCTTGTCGGGGAAGAGGTTGATCCAGACCTTGCCGCCGCGCTTGATCTTGCGCGTCATCGCGATCCGGGCGGCCTCGATCTGGCGGTTCGTGATCCAGCCGTCCTCGAGCGCCTTGATCCCGAACTCGCCGAAGTGGACGGCGGTCTGGCCCGTGGAGACGCCGCGGCGCCGGCCGCGGTGCATCTTGCGGAACTTCGTCTTCTTCGGCAGCAGCACTAGGAACGGCCTCCCTTCGAGCCCTTGGATCCGGAGCCGCGCTTGGTGCCGCCGTCGCCGCCGTGCTCGCCCTTCGCGCCCGACTTGTCCAGCTTCGTCGGATCCTCGTGCTCGGTCTTCCGGGTCGTCGTGTCCGGCGCGTCGGCCACGGGTGCCGGCGTCGTCTCCACCTGCGGCTCGACCGGCGGCAGGTCGCGGCCCTGCGCCGTCTCGGCGCGTTCGTCGGTGCGGGGGCGCTCCACGTTGTCCTGGCCGCGGGCGCGGTCGCCGACGCCCGGGCGCGTGCCCGTGCGGGGGCGGGCGCCGCCGGGGCGGGCGCCGCCGCGCTGGCCGGGGCGGCCGCGCCGCACCGGGCCGAGCCCCTCGCGGTCCTGGCCGCGGTTCCGGCCCTGCTCGCGCGAGGCGCCGAGGCCTTCCGTGACGCCGCCGCGCCGACGGGCCGTGTCCTGGTCGCCGAGCCGGGTCTCGCGCGCGCCGCCGGTGACGCCGTAGCCCTCCGGCATGATCTCGCCCTTGTTGATCCACACCTTGACGCCGATGCGGCCGGTGGGGGTCTTCGCCTCGACGAAGCCGTAGTCGATGTCGGCGCGGATCGTGTGCAGCGGGACGCGCCCTTCCGAGTACTGCTCCGAACGGCTCATCTCCGCGCCGCCGAGGCGGCCCGAGCACTGCACCTTGACGCCCGCGGCGCCCGAGCGGATCGCCGAGGCGAGCGAGCGCTTCATCGCGCGCCGGAACGAGACCCGGTTCTGGAGCTGCTCCGCGATCGACTGCGCGACGAGCTTCGCGTCGAGCTCCGGACGCTTGATCTCGTTGATGTTGATGTGGACGTTCTTCTGCGTCATCGCGTGGATCTCGCGGCGCAGCGCGTCGACCTCGACGCCGGACTTGCCGATCACGATGCCGGGGCGCGCCGTGTAGATGTCGATCGTGATCCGCTGCTTGTCCTTGCGGATCAGGATGTCCGACAGACCCGCGTGCGCGAGCTTCTTGTTGATGTGGTCGCGGATCTTGATGTCCTCGATGAGGGCGCCCGCGAAGTCCTTCTTGCCGACCATCCAGTTCGACTTCCAGTCGTGGATGACGCCGACGCGCAGCCCGCCCGGGTGGATCTTCTGGCCCATTAGCTGTTACCTCGCTCGCTGTTCTTGCGGCGCGTCCGCTTCGGCTTCTCCTCGGCGGGCGCTGCCTGGGCTGCTGCAGGCGCCTGCGCGACCTGCACGGTGATGTGGCACGTGCGCTTGCGGATGCGGGCGACCCGCCCGCGCGCACGCGCACGGAAGCGCTTGAGCGTCGGGCCCTCGTCGACGAAGACCGCGTGCACGACCAGGTCGTCGCCGCGCCAGTGCAGGCTCGGGTTCGACTCGGCGTTCGCGACCGCCGACTCGAGCACCTTGCCGACGTCGAGGGCCGCCGCGCGCTCGGTGAACGCGAGGACGGTGCGCGCCTCGGGCACGCTGCGGCCGCGGATGTTGTCCGCGACGAGGCGCGCCTTGCGCGGCGACGTGCGCACGAACTTCGCCACGGCCTGAACCGTCTTCGCCTCCGCCGCCGGCGGCGCTCCGCCACCGGCCCGCGTGCGTTCCGCTGTCGAGCCCGCGCGCGGCATCAGCGCTTCTTCACCTGCGTCTTCTGGTCGCCGGCGTGGCCGCGGAAGTGCCGCGTCGGCGCGAACTCGCCGAGCTTGTGGCCGACCATCTGCTCCGAGATGAACACCGGGACGTGCTTGCGGCCGTCGTGGACCGCGATCGTGTGGCCGACCATCTCGGGGAACACCGTCGACGCGCGCGACCACGTGCGCACCATCTGCTTCGCGCCCGAGGCGTTCATCGCCTCGATCTTCTGCAGCAGGCGCTCCTCCACGAACGGGCCCTTCTTCGAGCTACGACTCAACGCTTGTCCTTCCCGCGGCGACGGCCGCGCACGATCAGCTTGTCGGATTCCTTGTGCTTCGAACGGGTGCGCTTGCCGAGCGTCGGCACCCCCCACGGCGTCACGGGGTGGCGGCCGCCCTTCGACTTCCCCTCGCCGCCGCCGTGCGGGTGGTCGACCGGGTTCATCGCCGAGCCGCGGACGGCGGGGCGCTTGCCGAGCCAGCGGCTGCGGCCGGCCTTGCCGATCGTGACGTTGCCGTGCTCGACGTTGCCGACCTGGCCGACGGTGGCGCGGCAGGTGAGCAGCACGCGCCGCATCTCGCCCGACGGCAGGCGCAGCGTCGCGTAGCCGCCGTCCTTCGCGACGAGCTGCACGCCCGACCCGGCCGACCGAGCCATCTGTCCGCCCTTGCCCGGCTTCAGCTCGACGTTGTGGACGAGCGTGCCGGTCGGGATGTTGAGCAGCGGCAGCGCGTTGCCCGGCTTGATGTCGGCGTCGGGTCCGGATTGCACGGTCGAGCCGACGCGCACGCCGGCGGGTGCGAGGATGTAGCTCTTGAAGCCGTCGGCGTAGTGCAGGAGCGCGATGCGCGCCGACCGGTTCGGGTCGTACTCGATCGCCGCCACCTTCGCCGGCACGCCGTCCTTCGTCCGCTTGAAGTCGACGACGCGGTAGCGGCGCTTGTGGCCGCCGCCCTGGTGGCGCGTGGTGATGCGGCCCGTGTTGTTGCGGCCGCCCTTTTTCGTCAGCTTCTCCGTCAGCGACTTCTCGGGCTTCGACTTCGTCACCTCGGCGAAGTCGGAGACCGACATGTGGCGGCGACCGGCGCTGGTCGGCTTGAACCTGCGCACGGGCATGACTAGATCTGCGCCCCCTCGAAGATCTCGATCGTGTCGCCGGCGCGCAGCTGCACGACGGCCTTCTTCCAGCCGGGGCGCGTGCCCTTGAACAGGCCGCGCCGCTTCGGCTTCGGCTGCACCTTGATCACGTTCACGCGCATCACCTTCACGTCGAACAGCTCCTCGACCGCCTGCCGGATCTGCGTCTTGTGCGCGTCCGGATGCACGCGGAAGGTGTAGGTGCCGTTCGTCGACGCGGCGTAGCTCTTCTCGCTGACGATCGGGGCGAGGACGATCTGCGACGCGTGCACTACTGCGCCCTCCCCGTCACGGTCTCGAGCGCCGCCTCGCTGACGAGCAGCGAGCGCGCCCACACGACTGCGCCGACCTCGAGCTCGCCCGGCGCGACGACCGCGACCTTGTCCAGGTTCCGAAAGCTCTTCGCGACGTTCACCTCGTCGTCGTTGCACACGACGACGAGCGGCGCCTGCCGCCCCCACGCCTCGACGAGCGCCCGTGCGCGCTTCGTCGACGGAGCGTCGAACTGCCCCGCCGACACGACGGCGAACGACCCGGCCTGGACGTGAGCCGCGAGCGCCGAGCGCAGCGCCGCCTTCTGCGCCTTGCGGTTGACCTTCTGCACGAACGTGCGCGGCGTCTTCGCGAACGCGTGACCGCCCGTCGTGAACTGCGGCGCGCGAGTCGTCCCCTGCCGCGCGCGCCCGGTGCCCTTCTGGCGCCACGGCTTCGCGCGTCCGCCGGAGACGAGCCCGCGGCTCTTGGTGGCGAAGGTACCCGCGCGCTGCGCGTTCAGCTCCGCGCGGACGGCCTCGTGCACGAGATGCGGCTTGACCTCCGCGGCGTAGACCGCGTCGTCGAGCTGCACGTCCTTCGACGCCTTTCCGGTCGCGCCGAGCAGCGGTGCCTTCGGCATCAGCCGCGCACCTCCACGAGCCCGTGCTTCGGGCCTGGAACGGCGCCCTTCACGAGCAGCAGGTTGTTCTCGGCGTCGACGTCGTGGACGGTCAAGCCGAGCTGCGTGACGCGCTTCGCGCCCATGTGCCCTGCCATGCGCACGCCCTTGAAGACGCGCGACGGGGTCGCCGACGCGCCGATCGAGCCCGGCTTGCGGATGTTGTGCGAGCCGTGTGCGCGCGGGCCGGAGCCGAAGTTGTGGCGCTTGATCGTCCCCTGGAAGCCCTTGCCGATGCCGATCCCCGCGACCTTCACCTTGTCGCCCGGCGCGAACGCCTCGACCGTGACGGTCTCGCCGGCGACCGCGCCGTCGATCCCGCCGCGGAACTCGACGAGCCGGCGGTGCGCCCCGACGCCGAACTTCCGCAGGTGGCCGAGCTCCGGCTTCGTCAGCTTCCGCTCGGGAACGGGCTCGTACGCGAGCTGGACGGCGTCGTAGCCGTGCGTGTCACGCGTCTTCACCTCGACGACCGGACACGGACCAGCCTCGATCACGGTCACGGGCGTGACTGCGCCCGTCTCCGCGTCGAAGACCTGCGTCATGCCGAGCTTGCGTCCCAGGATGCCCTTCGCCATCTCGCGTCCTACAGCTTGATCTCGATGTCGACGCCGGCCGGGAGGTCGAGCCGCATCAGCTGGTCGATCGTCTTCGGCGTCGGCGAGAGGATGTCGATGAGGCGCTTGTGCGTGCGCACCTCGAAGTGCTCGCGCGAGTCCTTGTCCTTGAACGGACTGCGGATCACGCAGTAGACGTTCTTCTCGGTCGGCAGAGGGACCGGCCCAGTGATCGTCGCGCCGCTGCGCTGCGCGGTGTCGACGATCTGCTGGGCCGACCGGTCCAGCTGCTGGTGGTCGTACCCCTTCAGGCGGATCCGGATCTTTCCCTGTGCCATGGCTGCTTCGTCTCGAGTCGCGTCGTGGCCGGACTACTTGATGACCTTCGTGACGACGCCGGCACCGACGGTGCGGCCGCCCTCGCGGATCGCGAAGCGCAGGCCCTCGTCCATGGCGATCGGCTGGATCAGCTCGATCTCCATGTTCGTGTTGTCGCCCGGCATGACCATCTCCTGGCCCTCCGGCAGCTTGATCGACCCCGTCACGTCCGTCGTGCGGAAGTAGAACTGCGGCCGGTAGCCGTTGAAGAACGGCGTGTGGCGGCCGCCCTCCTCCTTCGAGAGGACGTAGACCTCGGCGTTGAAGTGCGTGTGCGGCGTGATCGAGCCGGGCTTCGCCAGCACCTGGCCGCGCTCGACCTCCTCGCGCTTGATGCCGCGCAGCAGCGCGCCCGCGTTGTCGCCCGCCTGCGCGAAGTCGAGGGACTTCTGGAACATCTCGAGGCCCGTGACGACGGTCTTCTGCGTCTCCGGGTGGATGCCGACGATCTCGATCTCCTCGCCGACCGTGATTTTCCCCTGCTCGACGCGGCCGGTGACGACGGTGCCGCGCCCGGTGATCGTGAAGACGTCCTCGATCGGCATCAGGAACGGCTTGTCGACGTCGCGCGTCGGCTCCGGGATGTAGGAGTCGACCGCGTTCATCAGCTCGACGATCTTCTCCTCCCACTCGGCGTCGCCCTCGAGCGCCTTGAGCGCCGAGACCTGCACGACCGGGATGTCGTCGCCGGGGAACTCGTAACGCGACAGGAGCTCGCGCACCTCCATCTCGACGAGCTCGAGCAGCTCGGGGTCGTCGACCATGTCGGCCTTGTTGAGCGCGACGACGATCGCCGGCACCTCGACCTGGCGCGCCAGCAGGATGTGCTCGCGCGTCTGCGGCATCGGGCCGTCGGCCGCCGAGACCACGAGGATCGCGCCGTCCATCTGCGCGGCGCCCGTGATCATGTTCTTGATGTAGTCGGCGTGACCGGGGCAGTCGACGTGCGCGTAGTGGCGGTTCTCCGTCTCGTACTCGACGTGCGACGTGTTGATCGTGATACCGCGCTGGCGCTCCTCCGGCGCGTTGTCGATCGACGCGAAATCGCGCGCCTGCGTGTTGCCGCCACCCCGCTTCGCGAGCACGTTCGTGATCGCGGCGGTGAGGGTCGTCTTGCCGTGGTCGATGTGCCCGATGGTGCCGACGTTCACGTGCGGCTTCGTGCGCTCGAACTTCTGCTTTCCCATATCCCTTTCTTCCTTTTGACTAGGACCCCGAGGTCGCCTCGGTGATCTCGCTCGCGATCGACGCCGGCACGTCCTCGTACCGGTCGAACTGCATGGTGAAGTCGGCGCGGCCCTGCGTCATCGACCGCAGGTCGGTCGCGTAGCCGAACATCTCGCTCAGCGGGACGAGCGCCTTGATCACCTGCGCATTGCCGACGGGCGCCATGTTCTCGATGCGGCCGCGCCGGGAGTTGAGGTTGCCCATGACGTCGCCGAGGTAGTCCTCCGGCGTCGTCACCTCGACCGCCATCATCGGCTCGAGCAGCTTCGGCTTCGCGCGCTTCATCGCCTCCTTGAACGCCATCGAGCCGGCGATCTTGAACGCGCGCTCGCTCGAGTCGACCTCGTGGTACGAGCCGTCGACGAGCTCGATGCGCACGTCGACGACCGGGTAGCCGGCCAGGACGCCCGACCCCATCGCCTCCTGGATGCCTTCGTCGACCGGCTTGATGTACTCCTTCGGGATCTTGCCGCCGACGATCTTGTCCTCGAACTCGTAGCCCTTGCCGGGCTCCTGCGGGTAGAGGTTGATGATCACGTCGCCGTACTGGCCCGAGCCGCCCGTCTGGCGCACGAACTTGCCCTGCACCCGCTCCGCCGGCCGCGAGACGGTCTCGCGGTACGCGACCTGCGGGCGGCCGACGTTCGCGTCGACGTTGAACTCGCGCTTCAGCCGGTCGACGATGATCTCGAGGTGGAGCTCGCCCATCCCGGAGATGAGCGTCTGCCCCGTCTCCTCGTCCGTCGCCACCCGGAAGGTCGGGTCTTCCTCGGCGAGCCGGGTGAGGCCGTTTGCGAGCTTGTCCTGGTCGGCCTTCGACTTCGGCTCGACCGCGACCGAGATCACCGGGTCCGGGAACGTCATCGACTCCAGCACGATCGGCGCGCTCTCGGCCGCGAGCGTGTCGCCCGTCGTCGTCGACTTGAGGCCCACGCCGGCGGCGATCTCGCCCGCGCCGATCTCCTCGCGCTCCTCGCGGTGGTTCGCGTGCATCTGGAGGATGCGGCCGACGCGCTCGGTCTTGCCCGTCGTCGTGTTCAGCACCCGGTCGCCGGCTTTGAGGATTCCGCTGTAGACGCGGAAGTACGTCAGCTTGCCGACGTAGGGGTCGCTCATCACCTTGAACGCGAGCGCGCTGAAGGGCTCGTCCAGCGACGCGCGCCGCTCCGCCTCGGCGTCCGTCTTCGGGTCGACTCCCGCGACCGGCGGGACGTCGAGCGGGCTCGGCAGGTAGTCGATGACCGCGTCGAGCAACGGCTGCACGCCCTTGTTCTTGAACGCGGACCCGAGCAGCACCGGCGTGATCTCGTCGGCGAGCGTCGCGTTGCGGATAGCGCGCTTGAGCATGTCGGGCGTCACCGACGTCTCGTCCTCGAGGTACGCCTCGAGCACCTCGTCGTCGAAGTTCGAGACCGCGTCGATGAGCTGGTGGTGGTACTCCTGCGCCTGCTCGGCGAGCTCCGGCGGCACGTCCGTCACGTCGAACTGCTGGCCGAGGTCGTCCCTGTAGACGATCGCGCGCATCTCGACGAGGTCGACGACGCCGACGTGCGCGTCCTCCTGGCCGAGCGGGATCTGGATCGGGACGGGGTTCGCGCCGAGGCGGTCGCGCATCGACTGCACGGCGGCGAAGAAGTTCGCGCCGGTGCGGTCCATCTTGTTGATGAAGGCGATGCGCGGCACCTTGTACTTGTCCGCCTGGCGCCAGACGGTCTCCGACTGCGGCTGGACGCCTGCGACCGAGTCGAAGACGGCGACCGCGCCGTCGAGCACGCGCAGGCTCCGCTCGACCTCGACGGTGAAGTCCACGTGCCCGGGCGTATCGATGATGTTGATGCGGTGGTCGCGCCAGAACGCCGTCGTCGCCGCCGACGTGATCGTGATGCCGCGCTCCTGCTCCTGCGCCATCCAGTCCATGGTCGCGGCGCCCTCGTGCACCTCGCCCATCTTGTGGGTGCGGCCGGTGTAGTAGAGGATCCGCTCCGTCGTCGTGGTCTTGCCCGCGTCGATGTGGGCCATGATCCCGATGTTGCGGACGCGGTCCAGCGCCACCTTTGCCTCTGTTACCGCCAAATCTCTCCCGTCCTCACCAGCGGTAGTGGGCGAAGGCCTTGTTCGCCTGCGCCATCCGGTACATGTCGTCCTTGCGCTTGAACGCGTTGCCCTGCTGCTCGAGCGCGTCCAGGATCTCGCCGGCCAGCTTGTCGGACATGTGCTTCTCGCGGCGCTCGCGCGCGTACGTGACGAGCCACCTGATCGCGAGCGTGCGGCCGCGGTTCTGCGGCACCTCGACCGGAACCTGGTAGTTCGCGCCGCCGACGCGGCGCGACCGGACCTCGAGCACCGGCGTGACCGTCTTCACGGCCTGCTCCAGCACCTCCACGGGCGCGCGGCCCGTGCGCTCGCCCACCCGGTCGAGGGCCCCGTAGACGATCCGCTCGGCGACCGACTTCTTGCCGTCGCGCATCACGCGGTTCATCAGCTGCGTGACGAGGACGCTGTCGTAGACGGGGTCCGGCGTCACCGGCCGTGGCGTGATCTCCGCTCTGCGCGGCATCTACTTCCCGCTCCGCTTCGCGCCGTACTTCGAGCGGCCCTGCTTGCGGTCGGCCACGCCGGCCGCGTCGAGCGCCGCGCGGATCACCTTGTAGCGGAACCCCGGCAGGTCGCTGGTACGGCCGCCGCGGACGAGCACCACCGAGTGCTCCTGCAGGTTGTGCCCCTCGCCGGGGATGTACGTGCCGACCTCGACCCCGTTCGTCAGCCGGACGCGCGCGATCTTGCGCAGCGCCGAGTTCGGCTTGCGCGGCGTCGTCGTGGAGACTCGCGTGCAGACCCCGCGGCGCTGCGGGGCGCCGCCGAGCGCAGGGGTCTTGACCTTGGCCTTCTTCTTGGCGCGCCCCTTGCGGATCAGCTGGTTGACGGTCGGCATGCTGAGACGGAGTCTCCTCGTTGGGTCGTATCGCAGACAGGAAGCCGGCGGAGCGTGCAGCTCGCGCCGAACCGGTCGGGCATGGTACCCGAAACGCCGCGCGGGTCGCAAACCGCGGCCGCCCCGGGAACCTGGCGGGAAGGCGAGGCCGGCGGGCGGCGTTTTCCGGCTTTTCGGCGCGTCGTTTCGCGCTCCGAGGGGAACTACAGTGAGGCGAGCTGGCAGTGACCCTCCTGATCGTCATCATCGCGCTGGGGGTCGCAGCGCTGGTCGCCGTCGCGTCGGCGGCGGCCGCCTACCGCGTGCGGAGGACCGCCGACGACCGCGTCGCCGACGCGGTGCAGCGGCTCGCGTCGGGCATGCACGACACCATCCGCGAGCTGACGGACGCCGTCGAGCACTCCGAGCCGGCGCAGCCGGCCGAGCGGTTCGCGCCCGAGCTGGCGGCGACGCTGGACGTGGACGAGGTCGCCGAGCGCGCGCTCGAGGCCGCGGCGGCGGTCCCCGGCGTCGACGCGGCGATGCTGCAGGCCGACGGCCCCGGCGGCCCGTTCGTGCGCTCCTCCGTCGGGCTGAGCCCGGAGGAGGAGGCGCGCGTGGCACTGCGCGCGCCGGAGCACGACAACCTGCGCGCCGTCGGCGTCGCGCTCCGGTACCGGATCGACGACGCCGCCGGGGAATCGGCCGTCCTCCGCTCCGGGGTCGTCGTCCCGCTGCGAGCGGAGGGTGCGACGATCGGGTCGCTCGGCGCGTGGACGCGTTCGTCCGGACGCGAGCTCACGGAGGCCGCGGTCGACCAGCTCGAGCGGCTCGCGCTGCGCGCGGGGCCGGCGCTCGAGAACGCCCGCCGCTACGCCGAGGCACGCGCGCTCGCGGACCTCGACGCGCTGACCGGCTTGCACAACCGCCGCTACTTCCACGAGACGCTCGCCCGCGAGGTCGCGCGCGCCGCGCGTTACCGGCGCCGCCTCGCGCTGATCGTCATCGACCTAGACGACTTCAAGGCCGTGAACGACCGCGTCGGCCACCTCGCCGGCGACGGCGTCCTCGCCGAGGCCGCCGAGCGCCTGCGCTCCGTGATGCGCTCCGCCGACGTGGCGTGCCGCGTCGGCGGCGACGAGTTCGCGGTCATCCTCCCCGAGTCGGGCGCCGAGGACGCAGAGCTGCTCGCCGGCCGCATCGCCCGCGCAATCGCCGCGCGCCCGATCGCCGGCGCGGGGACGCTCCGCCTGTCCGCGGGCGTGGCGGAGCTCGGCGACGGCGACCGGCCCGACGACCTCTTCGAGCGCGCCGACTCCGCCCTCTACCGCGCGAAGGAGCTCGGCAAGGGTCGGACCATCGGCGCCTGATCGGCCGGGAGGGCAACCGTCGGTTCCGCTCCCGAGGCCGGCTGTGGCTCTTCCGCCGGCTTCGCGTGCCGAAGCGGTCAGGGGAGCGCCAGGAACGGGGCCCAGTCCGTCAGGTCGAGGGCGGCCGGCTGGGGTTCGACGTCGTGGCGGCAGGCCAGGCCGCCGAGCGCCTGGTTCTCGCGGCGGAGCAGCCAGGCGGCGAAGGCGGCGTCCTTCTCCTGGTCGGCGAGCGCGCGGCGAATCGAGGGCAGCGCCTGCGCGAACGGGAACGCCGCCAGCGGCGCGGGCTCGCCCAGCGCGGTGACCTCGACCCCGTCGACGACGGCGACGCCACCGGGCGCGAGCGCGAACAGACGCGCGGGCGCCTGCGCGGCGAGCGCGACGCCGGCGGTCCGCCCGCCGAGCCACGGCACCGGTCGCGCGGCGCGCACGGACCGCGCGGTCGTCGCGCCGTACGTCGTGTACCAGTCGCGGAGCTGCGGCGGCGTGGGCCGCGCAGCCGGCAGCGTCGCCTCGACCGCGTCGCGCCGCAGCTGGTCCGCGACGATCTCGCGCGCGAGCGCCGGAGCGAGGTGCGCCGTCGCGAGCGCGGCGCGGTAGGCGGAGGCGCTGCCGCCGAAATGGTCGACCACGACGTCCCGCTGCGCCTGCGCAAGCCGCTGCGGATCGACCGGCCGCGCGGCGACGAGCACGGCGTGCTGGAGCTCCGCCGAGAAGGCGACGTCGCGGTCGCCGGTGAGGCGCGCGAGGGCGGCGACGTCGCGCGCGAGCAGCGGCGTCCGTCCGAGCACGCAGAGCGTCCCCGCCGGCAGCGTGGCGCCCACGTCGAGCGACGTGTCGAGCGCAGACCCGGCGAGGGCGGGCGCGTCGCAGAGCGAATGGTCGCGCGTCCACAACCACGTACACGCCGCCTTCGGCTTGTCGGGGTCGTTCCCCTGCGGGCTGAAGGAGGCCCAGCCCCACGACCATACGCTCGCGATGTCGAGCTCCGCGGCGACCTGCTTCGCCGCGAGCGCCTCCCACTTAACGACGTCGAGCCACTGCGGCAGCGCGAGCCCCTCGCGGCCGCCGGCGCCGGGCGTCGAGGAGAACGTCAGCATCATCCCGAGGCGGTTCGTCGGGATGCCGATCTGGATCAGATCCTCGATCCGCGCGCGCATGACGCTGCGCAGCCGGCGGCTGCCGACGACCGGGCCGAGCTTCGCGATCGCGGGGCCCGAGAAGTAGACCTCGGGGACGATGTCGGCGACCTGCGCCACCTGCCGCCACCATGCGTCCGCGGCGTCGTCGTGCGTGTACGGGCGGCTCGAGAGCAGCAGGAACGGCCGCGCGCCGCGAGCCGCGAGCTCCTGCAGGTACGCAAGCACGTTGGCCCTGTACTGCGTCGTCGTCGGCGTCCACGGCGTCGGCGACTGAGCGCCGAAGAGCTCGTTCTCGGCGATCAGCGGGTGGTCGCACGCGGAGGACGCGACCGCAGCGTCGAAGAGCTTGTCGGCCCGCGAGGCGACCGTCGACGGGTCGGCAGGCTTCGAGGGCGTGCCGACGCGGTTGTCAGGTAGAGGTCGAAGTAGACGGTCTTCGCGCCCTTCGCGCGCAACTGCGGGGGGACGATCAGCTGCGACGCGGCCGCGACGATTCCCGGCCGGGCGAAGATCGTCGACCAGAAGGGAACCTGCCCGTCCGCGTAGTCGACCCAGAGCGGCTGCTCGTGCGGCAGCCCGCATGGCAGCGGCAGCTGCGGGGCCGGCGGCGACGCCGCAGCGATCGCGGCGACGGCGAGCGCCGCCGTCAGGGCGAGGACCGCGCCGGCCGCTCCGCGCCGCCGGAAAACAAAGGCCAGGCTCGCGCCTGGCCTTTGTCCACCACGTGCGGCCTCCCGCTCAGTCATCGAGCGGCGAATCGACCTCCGGGATCTCCTCGGCCTCGCCGGCCTCGTGCGTGATCGGCCGGTCCGACCCAGGCTCGCCGCCGAACGTCGCGTCGAGGGCGCCGAAGTCGATCGCGCCGCCGTCCTGGCCGATCTCCTCGAGCGCCGCGAGCAGCGTGTCGCGCTCGTACGCCTCGCGCACGACGGGCTCGCTCGGCGAGATCTCGATCGTGCGGTACCGCTTCAGGCCCGTCGCGGCCGGGATCAGCTTCCCGATGATCACGTTCTCCTTGAGCCCGAGCAGCCGGTCGACCTTCCCCTCGATCGACGCGTCCGTCAGCACCTTGGTCGTCTCCTGGAACGACGCGGCGGACAGGAACGACTCGGTCGCGAGCGACGCCTTGGTGATGCCGAGGATCAGCGGCTCGTACGCGGCCCGCTCGCCCTTGCCGACCTTCGCGTTCTCGCGTTCCAGCACGACCTTGTCGACGAGCTGGCCCGGGAGCAGGTCGGTGTCGCCGTTCGACTCCACGCGCACCTTCTTCAGCATCTGCCGCACGATCAGCTCGATGTGCTTGTCGTGGATCTCCACGCCCTGGCTCTTGTAGACCTTCTGCACCTCGCCGACGAGGTACAGCTCGGTCGCCGTCGAGCCCTTCAGCGCGAGGAGGTCGGTCGGGTTCTGAGAGCCCTCGTTGAGGGCGTCGCCGGCCTCGATCTCCTGGTTGTTGCTCACGAGGAGGCGCGTCCGGCGCGGCAGCTGGTACTCGACCGGGTCGGGCAGCTCGCCGTCGGGACCGACCGAGGTCGGGTGGATCGTGAGCTTCGGCCCGCGCTCCGTGTTCTCGATCTCGACGCGCCCGGGGATCTCCGCGAGCACGGCCGCGCCCTTCGGGTTCCGCGCCTCGAAGATCTCGACGACGCGCGGGAGGCCGTGCGTGATGTCCGCGCCGGCGACACCGCCGGTGTGGAACGTCCGCATCGTGAGCTGCGTGCCCGGCTCGCCGATCGACTGGGCGGCGATTATGCCGACCGCGTCGCCGATCTCGGCCATCTCGCCCGTCGCCGGGAAGATGCCGTAGCACGTCCGGCACACGCCGGTCTCGGCGCGGCACTTCAGCACCGAGCGGACGGCGATCGTCGCGTCGTCGCCCAGCTCGCCCCGCAGCTCGTCGACGAGCGCGACGGTGACGACCTCCCCGCGCTCGGCGAGCACCGTCTTCCCGGGCTTGCCCGTGGCGAGCGGCTTGTGCACGTCCGCCGCGAGCACCCGGCCGAGCAGCGACGTGTTGACGCCGCCCTCTCCGAGCAGGGGCAGCTCGATCGCCTCCTCCGTCTTGCAGTCGTCCTCACGGACGATCACGTCCTGCGAGACGTCGACTAGGCGCCGCGTCAGGTAGCCCGAGTCGGCCGTGCGGAGCGCCGTGTCGGCGAGGCCCTTGCGAGCGCCGTGCGTCGAGATGAAGTACTCGAGCACCGACAGGCCCTCCATGAAGTTCGCCTTGATCGGACGCTCGATGATCTCGCCCTTCGGGTTGGCCATCAGGCCGCGCATCCCGGCGAGCTGGCGGATCTGCTTGAACGAGCCGCGCGCGCCGGAGTTCGCCATCATGAACACCGGGTTCAGCTCGTTGAAGTTGGCCTGCATCGCGTCGGCCACCGTGTCGGTCGCCTCGGTCCAGATGTTGACGATCGTCTCGTGGCGCTCGTCCTCGGTGATCAGGCCCATGTCGTACTGCCTGTGCACCTCCTCGACCCGCTTCTCGTAGTCGGCGAGGATCTTCTCCTTGTCGGGCGGGATGACGATGTCGTTCTTCGAGATCGTCACACCGGCACGCGTCGCGTACCGGAACCCGAGGTTCTTGATCGTGTCGAGCACCGGCGCGAGCGTGTGCGCGCCGTAGCGGTCGGAGAGCGACAGGATGTAGCGGTCGGTGTCCGGCTTCGTCAGCGTCTGGTTCAGGAAGTCGAACTCGAGCTCCTCGTCCGGCGGCAGCAGCTCGTCGAGGGCGCGGTAGACGGCCGAGTTGATCAGCACGCGTCCCGGCGTCGTGAGGTGCAGCTCGCCGTTGAACCTGAACTCGATCGGGTCCTGCAGCGCGACGGCGCGCATCTCGAGCGCCACCTCGACCTCGTCGGCAGAGTCGAAGCGGCGTGGCCGCGGGTCGAGCTTCGCCGGGTCGAGCGACTGCAGGTCGTGCTCCGAGTACGTCAGGTAGTAGATGCCGAGCACCATGTCCTGCGTCGGCGTCGCGAGCGGGCGGCCGGACGCCGGCGAGAGGATGTTGTTCGACGACAGCATCAGGATCCGCGCCTCCGCCTGCGCCTCCGCCGAGAGCGGAAGGTGGACCGCCATCTGGTCGCCGTCGAAGTCGGCGTTGAAGGCGTGGCAGACGAGCGGGTGCACCTGGATCGCCTTGCCCTCGACGAGCACGGGCTCGAACGCCTGGATGCCGAGGCGGTGCAGCGTCGGCGCGCGGTTCAGCAGCACCGGGTGCTCCGCGATCACCTCCTCGAGCACGTCCCAGACCTCGGGCGTCATCGAGTCGACGTACTTCTTCGCCGCCTTGATGTTCTGAACGGACTTGCGCTCGACGAGCCGGCTCATGATGAACGGCTTGAAGAGCTCGAGCGCCATCAGCTTCGGCAGCCCGCACTGGTGCAGCTTCAGGTTCGGGCCGGCGACGATCACCGAGCGGCCCGAGTAGTCGACGCGCTTGCCGAGCAGGTTCTGGCGGAACCGGCCCTGCTTGCCCTTCAGCATGTCCGAGAGCGACTTGAGCGGGCGGTTGCCCGGGCCTGTCACCGCGCGGCCGCGACGGCCGTTGTCGAACAGCGCGTCCACGGCCTCCTGCAGCATCCGCTTCTCGTTGTTGACGATGATCTCGGGCGCGCCGAGGTCGAGCAGCCGCTTGAGGCGGTTGTTGCGGTTGATCACGCGGCGGTAGAGGTCGTTCAGGTCGGAGGTGGCGAAGCGGCCGCCGTCGAGCTGGACCATCGGACGGAGCTCCGGCGGGATGACCGGGATCGCCTCGAGGATCATCCACTCGGGTCGGTTCTCCGACTTGATGAAGGCGTTGACGACCTTCAGCCGCTTGATCGCGCGCTGCTGCTTCTGCCCCTTCGACGTCTTGATCGTGTCGCGGAGCATCGCGGCTTCCTGGTCGAGGTCGAGGTCGCGGAGCAGGTCACGGATCGACTCCGCACCCATCCCGCCGCGGAAGTAGACGCCGAAGCCGTACGGCGAGCCGAAGCGGTCCTTCAGCTCGCGGAACAGCTGCTCGTCGTTCACCACCATCTTCGGCTCCAGCTCGCGGAAGAGCAGCCACGTCTGCTCGAGGCGGCGCACCGAGTCGACCGCGGCCTCGCGCGTGTCCTCGCGGCGCGACTCGATGTCGAGGTACATCTCGCGGACCTTGAGCGCCCACTGGATGAGCGCGTCGAGGTCCTCCTTCTGGATCTTCCCGTCGGTCCGCAGGCACAGGTCGTTCGTCAGCTCGCGGATGTCCTGCCCCTCTTCCCAGGTGTCGACGACGTCCTTGAGGAGGCCGTTGCCGAGGTCGCGCGCCTTCTCCAGGTTCTTCTGGTCGACGCCCGCGGCGAGCTGCTGGTCGTCCTCGCCGAGCTCGCCGCCCTCGAGCAGCGCGTCGACGACGCGGTGGATGTGCTTCGTGATTGCGCCCTTCTTCGCACCTGCCGCCTTGGCGAGCTCGCGCTCCAACGGGTTGATCGCCTGCAGGATCTGCTCCGCCGCGGTCGCGACCTGCTCGAGCTCGCGCGACGACAGCTTGCGGTCCTCGCGGATCGCGGCGTTGCGGACGAGCTCGCGGATCTTCTTCGCGTCCTCGGTCGTGATCTGCGGGACGAGCTCGAGGAACAGCCCCCCGACGAGCTTGCGGGCCTCCTCGAGCGTCGGGAGCCCCTGCTCCTCCGCCCACGTCGCGAGGCCGCGCGTCCAGAAATCGTCGTCCTCGTCGAAGCCCTTCGTCGCGTCCTTCTCGAAGTACGCACGGCGGCGCGCGAGCCGCTTCTCCAGGTCGGCGAGCTGCTCGTCGCGGTCGACGTAGATGCGCTCCGACTCGGCCTGCACCTTGTCCTCGAGGTCGGCGAGGTCCTTCTGCCGCGCGTCGACGTCGACGTACGTGACGATCGAGGCGGCGAAGTACAGGACCTTCTCGAGCTCGCGCGGCGCGATGTCGAGCAGGTAGCCGATGCGGCTCGGCACGCCCTTGAAGAACCAGATGTGCGAGACCGGCGCGGCGAGGTCGATATGGCCCATCCGCTCGCGCCGCACCTTCTGCCGCGTCACCTCGACGCCGCAGCGCTCGCAGATGATGCCCTTGTAGCGGACGCGCTTGTACTTGCCGCAGTAGCACTCCCAGTCCTTCGTCGGCCCGAAGATGCGCTCGCAGAACAGGCCGTCGCGCTCGGGCTTCAGCGTGCGGTAGTTGATCGTCTCCGGCTTCGTGACCTCGCCCGACGACCAGTCGCGGATCTGCTTCGACGACGCGAGACCGATGCGGATCGCGTCGAACTCATTGATGTCGATCAAGTTCTCTCTCGCCTTCTTTCTCTCTGCTTGGTCGTCGTGTCTCAGTCTTCGATGTCCAGGTCGACGTCGTCCGCGGCGCCGACCGGCTCCACGTCCTCGTCCGCCGGCCCGAGCTCGATCCCCTCGAGGTCCTCGAGCGACTCGTCCGCGGGCAGCGCGAGCTCGCCGTCCTGGTCGACGCGGTCCTGGCCCTCGTCGACCTCCTGCGGCGTCGGCTGCCGGGCGGCCGCGCGCAGCGAGCCGGGCGAGAGGTCGATGCCGAGCTCCTCCGCCGCGCGCAGCAGCTCGTCGTCCTCCTCGCGCACCTCGACCTCGCCGCCGTCCTCGGAGATCACGCCGACGTCGAGCGCCAGCGACTGCATCTCCTTGAGCAGCACCTTGAACGACTCGGGGATCGACGGCTCGGCGATGTTCTCGCCCTTGACGATCGCCTCGTACGCCTTCACGCGCCCGACGGTGTCGTCGGACTTGATCGTCAGCATCTCCTGCAGCGTGTACGCCGCGCCGTAGGCCTCGAGCGCCCACACCTCCATCTCGCCGAAGCGCTGGCCGCCGAACTGCGCCTTGCCGCCGAGCGGCTGCTGCGTGACGAGCGAGTACGGCCCGGTCGAGCGCGCGTGGATCTTGTCGTCGACCAGGTGGAGCAGCTTGAGGATGTACATGTAGCCGACGGTGACCTCCTGCTCGAAGGGCTCGCCGGTCCGCCCCGAGAAGAGGCGCACCTTGCCGGAGGCGCGCCGGCCCTTCGGCGCCCGCGGGTCGGTGATGATCTTGATCGGGCTCTCCGGGTTCTGGTTCGCCCACTCGATCAGCGCCTCGTCGACGTCCTCGACGGTCGCGCCGTCGAACACGGGCGTCGCGATCGGCGTCGGCTTCGGCGCGTTGATCACGCGGCCGGCGCTGCCGTCCATCGGCACGACCTCGCCGTCGGCAAACACGCCGTGGGCGGCCGCCCAGCCGAGGTGCGTCTCGAGGATCTGGCCGATGTTCATCCGGCTCGGCACGCCGAGCGGGTTGAGCAGGATGTCGACGGAGCGGCCGTCCTCGAGGAACGGCATGTCCTCCTCCGGCACGATCTTCGAGATGACGCCCTTGTTGCCGTGGCGTCCCGCGAGCTTGTCGCCCTCGGAGATCTTGCGCTTCTTCGCCACGTACACGCGCACGAGCTCGTTCACGCCCGGGCTGAGGTCGTCGCCGGCGTCGCGCGAGAACGTCTTCACGTCGATGACGACGCCGCCCTCGCCGTGCGGGACCTTGAGCGACGTGTCGCGCACCTCGCGCGCCTTCTCCTTGAAGATCGCGCGGATCAGCTTCTCCTCCGCCGTCAGCTCGGTCTCGCCCTTCGGCGTGACCTTGCCGACGAGCAGGTCGCCCGAGCCGACCTCGGCGCCGACGCGCACGATGCCGCGGTCGTCCAGGTTGCGCAGCGACTCCTCCGAGCGGTTCGGGATGTCGCGCGTGATCTCCTCGTCGCCGAGCTTCGTCGAGCGCGCGTCGATCTCGTACTCGTGGATGTGGATCGACGTGAGCACGTCCTCCTTCACGAGCCGCTCGGAGAGGACGATCGCGTCCTCGAAGTTGTAGCCCTCGAACGGCATGAACGCGACGAGCAGATTCGCGCCGAGCGCCAGCTCGCCGTGGTCGGTCGACGACCCGTCGGCAAGCACCGCGCCGGCCTGCACCCGCTCGCCCTGGCGGACGATCGGCTTGTGGTGGATCAGGGTGCCCTGGTTCGAGCGCATGAACTTCGTCAGCTCGTACTCGTCGCGCGTCCCGCGGCCCTCGACGACGATGCGCTCCGCGTCGAGCTCGACCACCGTGCCCGCGTTCCGCGCGACGATCACGTCGCCGGAGTCGACGGCGGCGCGGTACTCGACGCCGGTGCCGACGAGCGGCGCCTGCGGGATCATCAGCGGCACCGCCTGCCGCTGCATGTTCGCGCCCATCAGCGCGCGGTTCGCGTCGTTGTGCTCGAGGAACGGGATCATCGCGGTGGCGACGGACACGATCTGCGCCGGCGAGACGTCCATGAAGTCGATGGCCTTGGCGGCGGCGATCACGGCCTCGCCCTCGGCGGAGCGGCAGAGCACCTGGTCGTGCTCGAACTTGCCGTTGCGGTCGATGGGCTCGGAGGCCTGCGCGATCGTGTACTGCGCCTCCTCGGCGGCGTCGAGGTAGACGATCTCGTCCGTCACCTTGCCGTTCACGACCTTCCGGTAGGGCGTCTGGATGAAGCCGAACTCGGAGACGGTCGCCATCGACGCGAGCGAGCCGATCAGGCCGATGTTCGGTCCTTCCGGCGTCTCGATCGGGCACATGCGCCCGTAGTGGGTCGGGTGCACGTCGCGCACCTCGATCGGCGCGCGTTCGCGCGTCAGGCCCCCCGCGCCGAGCGCCGACAGGCGCCGCCGGTGCGTCAGCCCGTCCAGCGAGTTCGTCTGCTGCATGAACTGCGAGAGCTGCGAGGAGCCGAAGAACTCCTTGAGCGCGGCGACGACGGGGCGGATGTTGATGATCGTCTGCGGCGTGATCGTGTCGACGTCCTCCGTCGTCATCCGCTCGCGGACGACGCGCTCCATCCGGTAGAGGCCGACGCGGAACGCCTCCTGGATCAGCTCGCCCGTCGTGCGCAGGCGCCGGTTGCCGAAGTGCTCGTACTCGTCGAGCTCGGTGCGGATCGCGTCGCGGCTGAGCGAGATCGCGTCCGCCGCGTAGTCCTTCGACTCCTCCGGCACGCCGATCGCGTGCGGCAGCGCGACGAGCTTCTGGACGAGCGCGAGGATGTCCTGCGTCGTCAGGACGCGCACGTCCTCGGGCACGTCGACGCCGAGCCGCTGGTTCAGCTTGTAGCGGCCGACCTTCGTGAGGTCGTAGCGCTTGGGGTCGAAGAAGAGCGCGCGCAGCAGGTTGCGGGCGTTGTCGAGCGTCGGCGGCTCGCCCGGGCGCTGCTTCTTGAAGACCTCGATCAGCGCCTCTTCCTCGCGCGTCGTCGGGTCCTTCTCGATCGTCTTCTGGATGAAGTGCGAGTTGTCGAACAGGGCGAGGATCGCCTCGTTCGAGGACGTGTCGAGCCGGAAGCTCGTGGTCGGGTCTTCGGCCGGCAGCGCGCGCAGCAGCGTCGTGATCGGCAGTTTGCGCTTGCGGTCGATGCGCGCGTAGACGACGCCCTTCTTGTCGATCTCGAGCTCGAGCCACGACCCGCGCGACGGCATCAGGTTGGCGGTGAACACCTGCTTGGTCGCGTCCTTCGGCTCCATCAGGTACGCGCCCGGCGACCGCACGAGCTGCGTGACGATGACGCGCTCGGTGCCGTTGATGATGAAGGTGCCCCAGTCCGTCATCATCGGGAAGTCGCCCATGAAGACCGTCTGCTCGCGGATCTCGCCCGTGTCCTTGTTCACGAAGCGGACCGTCATCGAGAGCGGCGCCTGGTAGGTGATGTCCTTCTCGCGGCACTCCTGGATCGACATTGGCGGCTCGCCGAAGCGGTACTCGCCGAACTCGACGGCGAGGGAGCCGGTGTAGTCCTCGATCGGCGAGATGTCGTCGATCGTCTCGCGGAGTCCTTCGTTCAGGAACCAGTCGAAGGACTCGCGCTGGATGTCGATCAGGTTGGGGAGGTCGAGAACGTGCTTGAGGCGGGAAAACGAATGGCGCGCGCGGGGCGCTGTGACCGTCTTGGCCAAGTAGAACAGCCTCCCTTACTGGCTATCGAGGATCGCGGGGCGAAGCAGAGGAAAAAGCGGCGTGCGAAGGCGGGATGTGCGGACGTCGGCGCAACCCTCTACGGTAGCGGAGGTGGCCCTCCAGCCGCAAGGCGCGCGGCGAGGGCCCGTCGGGCCGACCCGCGCACGGTACCAGGACCCGCCTGGGCGGCGGGCCCCGCTCGGAGGCCCGCCGCCCCGCCCCGGACGAGGCTCAGCGGTGCGTCGAGTGCCCGCCGTCCGGCCGGGGCTCGTGCCCCGAGGCCGTCGCCGGCGTCCGCGCCACGACCAGGGCGGCCGTCGCGCCGTTGGCGGTCGAGCCGCCGGAGGGCGACTGCTGGCATGCGGCGCCGACCATCACCCAGTCGCCCTGGTTCGGGCCGGTGAGCGTGCCGACGCCCTCCCAGTGGACGTGGGTGAGAGGGCCGACGGCAAACGTCGCCGTCCTGCCGACGAGCGACGCCGCCTCGCGGTTTGCGCGCTGGACGTCGACGGCGAGCGACGTGGCCGAGATCGAGGCGATCGTGCCCGCGACCTCGACGCCGTGGCAGTGGTGCTCGCCGGGCTCCGACGACGTGGTCGTCGCGGCGGTCGTCGTGCCGCTGTCGCCGAGCCCGGCCCCCGTCAGGCCGAACGCGGCGGCGAGGCCGGCGACGGCGACGGCTGCGAGGAGTGCCTTGAGCTTCATGAGGAGCCTCCTAGTCGCCTTCGGTGGTGGTCGTCTCGTCGGTGGTGGTCTCGTCGGTGGTGGTCTCGTCGGTCGTCGTCTCGTCGGTGGTGGTCTCGTCGGTGGTCGTGGCCGTCGTCGTCTCGCCCGTCGTCGTCTGGCCGGTCGCTGCGGTGGGCGCCGGGCAATGGCCCGAGGCATCGGGGGCGACGTCGCCGTGGCGCGCGTGCGCCTTCGCCGCGTGGACGGAGACCGTCACGCGCACCCAGCGGCCGGACCTGCCGGCCCTGTGACAGAGCGTGACCTTCCTCTGCTGCTGCGTCGTCGTCGCAGCGGTCGTCGACGCCGCCGCCGCGGCGTCGTGGCCGCGGCCGTGCCCCTTGCCGGGCGCGGCGAGCGCGTACGAGGCGACGAGTCCGGAGGCGAACAGGACGAGCGCGAGTACCTTCAGCTTCATGTGAGCGGTCCTTTGTGCGGGTTCGGGGGTTCGCCGATTACGACGCCGGCACCGGCCCGATTCCTGCGCGCCGGATCGCGAGCTCGCACGAAAAAGGCCGCTTGCGCGGCCTTTTTCACTCGTCCGGGGGAGCTCAGCGGGCTACTTGAGCTCGACGGTCGCGCCCGCTTCCTCGAGCTGCGACTTGATCGAGTTCGCCTCGTCCTGGTTCACGCCCTCCTTGACCGGCTTGGGCGCCGAGTCGACGAGATCCTTCGCCTCCTTGAGCCCGAGCCCGGTGACTGCGCGCACGACCTTGATCACCTGGATCTTCTGCGCGCCGGCCGCGGTGAGCACGACGTCGAACGACGTCTTCTCCTCCGCCGGCGCGGCCCCGTCGCCGCCGGCCGCGGGCGCGGCCGCGACCGCAACCGGAGCGGCGGCCGTGATGCCCCACTCCTCCTCGATCTTGTTCTTCAGCTCGACCAGCTCGAGAACGGTCATGTTCCCGAGCTGCTCGAACACGGTGTCGACAGCAGCCATTGGTTATTCAGCCTCCTGGGTGTCCTGGGATTCATCAGCCGCGGACGCCGTGCCGGCGTCCGAGCCCTCCTGCGTGCCTTCTGCCTGGAGCTGCTCGATGCGAGCGTCGATCAGCCCGTGGAGGTTCTGCAAGGGGGCGTTGACGAGCCCGAACAGGCTCTGCAGCGGCGCGATCACGGCGCCGAGCACCTGCCCGCGCAGCACCTCGAGCGGCGGCAGCTTGGCGAGCGCCTCGACGTCGGCCCCGCTGATGGCGCGGCCCTGCATGATGCCGCCGCGCACTGCGAGCACCTGCGTCTCGCGGGCCGAGTCGGCGAGCGCCTTCGCAACGGCGACCGGGTCTCCGTCGGCCTCGATGAACGCGATCGCGGACGGGCCCTCGAGCAGGGCGAGCAGCGCTTCGGCACCGGCCGCCTCCGCGGCCCGCCGGGTCAGCGTGTTCTTGACGACCGTGAAGGTCGCCCCCTGCTCGACCAGCCGGCCGCGCAGCGCGTCGATCTGCGGCATCGTCAGGCCGCGGTAGTCGGCGACGATCAGCGTGTCCGCACGACGGAGCTTCTCCGTCAACGCGGCGACGACGCGTTCCTTGTCCTCTCTGTGCAACTCTCACCTCCTCCTTTACGCGAAGCGAGCCCGCGCTGCTGCTCGACAACAGTGGCGGGCTCGTGAGGAGGAGGCGCCGAGGCACCTGCGTGTTCCCAGGAGGCCGCCTCGGGAGGGCTTCCGCCGGTTCCGCGGGTGGCGCGGAGGGCTGCCTCCTGTCTCGGGCGACGGGCTCTTGTCCTACGCCGTGGCCTTGACGGCCTCCTGCCGGTCGAGCTTCGCGCCATCGTCGGCGGAGCCGCCGTCGAGCTCCTCGGCGATGTCGCGCGTGCGGGTCGGGTCGACGTGGATCCCCGGGCCCATCGTCGAGGTCAGCGTCACCTTCTTGATGTAGCGGCCCTTTGCCGCCGACGGCTTCGCGCGGATGATCTCGTCGATCAGCGCGGCGTAGTTCTCGACCAGGGCGCGCTCGTCGAACGACCGCTTCCCGATCGGGATGTGAACGTTCGCGCCGCGGTCGGTCCGGTACTCGAGCTTGCCGGCCTTCGCGTCCCGCACCGCTTTCGCCACGTCGAAGGTGACGGTGCCGGTCTTCGGGTTCGGCATCAGCCCGCGTGGGCCGAGCACGCGGCCGAGGCGGCCGACCACGCCCATCTGGTCGGGCGTCGCGATCGCGACGTCGAAGTCGGTGAAGCCCTCCTCGACGCGCTTCGCGAGGTCGGCGGCGCCGACGACGTCCGCGCCGGCCTCCTGCGCCTCGCGCGCCTTGTCGCCCTCGGCGAAGACGGCGACGCGCTGCTCCCGGCCGGTGCCGTGCGGCAGCATCATCGTCCCGCGCAGCTGCTCGTCGGCGTGCCGGACGTTGAGGCCGAGGTTCAGGTGGACCTCGACCGTCTCGTCGAACTTCGGCGCCGGCGAGCTCTTGAGCAGACGGATCGCCTCCACGGGCGAGTAGAGGTGCTCGCGGTCGACGGAGCTGCGCGCGGTGCGATAGCGCTTTCCGTGGCTCGCCACTACGACTCCACCTCCACACCCATCGAGCGCGCCGTGCCGGCGATCACGAGCATCGCCTGCTGGACGTCGCGCGCGTTCAGGTCCTGCATCTTCGTCTCGGCGATCGAGCGGAGCTGGTCGCGCGTCAGCCTGCCGACCTTGTTGCGGTTGGGCTCCGCCGACCCCTTCTCGATCCGCAGCGCCTCCTTGATCAGGACGGCAGCCGGCGGCGTCTTCGTGACGAAGTCGAAGCTCCGGTCCTCGTAGACCGTGATCTCGACGGGGGTGATGCGGCCGTTCTCCTGCGCCGTCTGCGCGTTGAACGCCTTGCAGAACTCCATGATGTTCACGCCGTGCTGGCCGAGCGCGGGCCCGACCGGCGGGGCCGGGTTCGCCTGGCCGCCGGGGATCTGGAGCTTGATGACCGTGAGTACCTTCTTCGCCATCGATCGTCCTCAGTCGAGCTTCTTGACTTGGTCGAAGCCGAGCTCGACCGGAACCTGGCGCTCGAAGATGTCGACGAGCACCTTGAGCTTCTGCTGGTCGGGGTTGACGTCGACGATCTCGCCGTCGAAGTCGGAGAGCGGCCCCGAGGTCACCTTGACCGACTCGCCGAGCGAGAATTCGACCTGCGCGCGCGGCCGCTCGCCCGCGTGGGCCGCGCCCGTCTTCAGGATGCGGTCGACCTCGGTCTGCGAGAGCGGAACCGGCTTCGAGCCGGCGCCGACGAACCCGGTGACGCCCGGCGTGTTCTTAACGACCGTCCACGCGTCGTCGTTCAGGTCCATGTTGACGAGGACATAGCCGGGCAGCACGCGCTTCTCGGCCTGCACCTTCTGGCCGTCCTTCGTCTCGATCACCTGCTCCGTCGGGACGACGACGCGGCGGAACCGGGGGCGCTGCCCCATCGACTCGATGCGGTGCTCGAGATTGGCCTTGACCTTGTTCTCGTGGCCCGAGTAGGTGTTGACGACGTACCAGCGGAACATGCGAGTCCTTTTCTTTCCTTACTGGCCGAGGATCTTGGGGACGACGTGCTTCCAGACTTCGTCGTTCAGGTACAGGTAGGCGCCGACGACGACGCAGGCGACGATCACGACGACGGTGCCCTGGATCACCTGCGACTGGCCGGGCCACTCGACCTTCTTCAGCTCGGCCCAGGCTTCGGCCACGAAGTTCGAGCGGTGACGGCGCTCCGGATGCGCGGTCGAGCGCGGCTGCGGGACGGCGTCGGCCACCGTCCTAGCGCGTCTCCCGGTGCGGCGTGTGCGTCCCGCACCACCGGCAGTACTTGCGGAACTCCACGCGATCCGGCGTGTTCCGCTTCGACTTCGTCGTCTGGTAGTTGCGGCGCCGGCACTCCGTGCACGCGAGCGTAATCGCAACTCTCACTCCGGTCTTGGCCATGTCTCTCTCTCAGAAGGTGGTGAGCCCGGGCATGCTGACGCACGGCCCACGGGCTGCGGGATTGTAGCGGCTCAGACGTGTTGCGGGAGCCAGCGCCGCAGCCGGAGGACGTCCTCGACCAGGTCGGCGCCGAGATCGACGCCGGGCGGTGCTTCGTCCGGATGCTGCTCGCGCAACCCGACGTCGTGGAGGCGGCGATTCGCGCGGCGACCGCATGACCGACCACGGCGTCAGGCCTACGCGTCCCGTCCGGGCTCGAGGACGGCGTAGATGCCGTCGCTCCAGTGCGGGAGCCGGCGGGCGAGGCGTGTGTGGGCCGCGCGGAGCATCCGGACCGCGACGGCCGCAGGCGAGCGGCCGGCGATCGCAGGCGTGTTCTGGTAGTAGCCGAGCTCGACGACCCGGTAGCCGGTGCGCTCCGCCAGCGTGCGCAGCGTGTGGATCGAGTGGATGCCGACGTGGTCCGGGTGGATGAGCTCGCCGCCGAGGAGCGGCGCGAGCACGCCCGCGGCTCGGTAGGCGTTCGGGGTGGTGACGACGAGGCGGCCGTCCGGCTTCAGCAGCGGCCGGACGGCGCGGAGGAACGGGCCGGGGGCGTCGACGTGCTCGATGATCTCGCCCGCGACGATGAGGTCGGCCGGCGCGAGGCCGAGCGCGTCGACGGCGGCCGCGTCCTGCAGGTCGACGACCTGTGCCTCGTACCCCTGCGCACGCGCGAGCTCGACGCCGGGCGCGTCGACGTCGAGCCCGACGAGCTCGGCGGCGACACGCTCGAGCGCCGCGTGCAGCCAGCGGTCGCCGGCCTGCTTCGCCTGCTGCTGCCGCTCGTCGGTGAACCCGAGGTGGACGACGCGCCGGCCGCGCGCCGCGTCGACGAGGAGCGCGCGGCGGTCGACGGGCGGCGCTGCGGGAAGCGGCTGCAACCACCCCACGTCCCCGCGATCCACCACCGAGCGGAGAGAACGAAGCACGGCGGAAGCGTGAAGGAGCCAGCGGACGAGCGATGCGCCGCCGTCCGGGCGAAGCGGACGACCGCGACCTCACGGCGCGGGAAGGGAGGGGTCTCGGGAGGGAAACCGGGAAGGTTTCCCTCCCGACGCGAGTAGCGGCGGGTGGGCTCGAACCACCGACCTTCGGGTTATGAGTCCGACGCTCTAACCAGCTGAGCTACGCCGCCGGGCGAGCGGCATTTTACCAACGTCCTGTTCGCGTCCTAGGCTTGCGCGGCGTGGAGGCGGAGCGGTGCTGGCGCTGCGGCGCGTCGATGGGCGGCACGGGACGTGGCAGTGCGCGCGCTGCAGGTTCAAGCTTCGGTTGCTGCGAGGGCGACCCGCAGACGTGCGCGGACGTGCAGCAGGAGCCCGTGCGCGTCGAGCCGACGCGCTGGTAGCTCGATCCTCGAGCTGCGCTCGCCGTCCGGCAGTGTGGTTCTGCGTGTTCGCGGCGCTTCCGGACGGAATGGCCGACGGCGGCGGCCGCGGCTAGGGTCGAGAACATGGGGGTGATCGAGGCCATCGAGCTGCGCAGGACCTACCGTACGACGACGGGCGTGCTGCGGCGCAGGCCGCTCGAGGTAGAGGCGGTGCGCGGGATTTCGTTCACCGTCGAGCGAGGCGAGCTGTTCGGGCTGCTCGGGCCGAACGGCGCCGGCAAGACGACGACGATCAAGATGCTGATCACGCTGCTCCTGCCGACGGACGGCACGGCGCGCGTGCTCGGCATGGACGTCGTCGAGCGGGCGCGCGACGTCCGCAGGCGCATCGGCTACGTGTTCGGCGGCGACCGCGGGTTGTACGAGCGCCTCTCGGCATACGACAACCTGCGCTACTTCGCCGAGCTCTACGGCGTCTCGGGGCGGGCGCAGCGGCGGCGGATCGACGAGGTGCTCGAGCTCGTGGGGTTGAAGGGGCGCGAGAGCGAGCGCGTCGAGGGCTACTCGCGGGGCATGCGCCAGCGGCTGCACATCGCGCGCGGGATTCTCCACGACCCGGAGATCGTCTTCCTCGACGAGCCGACGATTGGGGTCGACCCGGTCGGCGCGCGCGAGCTGCGCAGCACGATCGCGGACCTCGTCGCCGCGGGGAAGACGCTGCTGCTGACGACGCACTACATGTTCGAGGCGGACGCGCTCTGCGACCGCATCGCCGTGATCGCGAGGGGACGGATCGTCGGCGAGGGGACGCCGGCGGAGCTGAAGCGCGGAGTCGCCGACGGGCGCGTGACCGAGATCGAGGTGTTCGGCGTCGACGACGGGTGCGTCGGCCGCCTGCGCGCCGTCGAGGGAGTGACGGCGGTCACGATCGAGGAGCACGACCAGAAGCAGCTGCTCGTCGTGCAGTCGACGGGCGAGCGGGAGCTCACGCAGAAGCTGCTCGCGCAGCTCGGCCCGGCGGCGGTCGGCCGCGTCGCCTCCCGCGAACCGACGCTCGAGGACGCCTACGTCGCGCTCGTGACGGAGGCGGCATGACCGCGGCCCGCATCGTCTGGACGAGCTTCGTGATCAACCTGAAGATGCTCGCGACGTCGAGCTTCTTCCTGGTCACGTCCGTCGTGCAGCCGGTGATCTTCGCGTCGATCGCGTTCTTCATGTACCGCACCGGCGACCGCGCGGGGACGCTGCTCTACGCGTCGCTCGGCGCGGGGATGATGGGCGTCTGGTCGACGACGCTGTTCGCGTCGGGCGGGATGATCCAGTGGCAGCGCTGGCAGGGGACGCTGGAGCTCGGCGTCGGGTCGCCGCCGCCGATGGCGCTCGTGTACCTGCCGTTCACGCTCGCGAACGCCGCAACCGGGATGTACTCGCTCGCCGCGACCGTGATCTGGGGCCGGCTCGTCTTCGGGGTGCCGCTTCGGTTCGCGCACCCGTGGCTGTTCGTCCTCTCGCTGCCGGCGACGGTGCTGTCGCTCGGGATGATGGGCCTCGTCCTCGCGTCGACCTTCGTCCTCTACCGCTACGCGAATGCGCTCGCGAACCTGCTCGAGTACCCGGTCTGGATCGCCTGCGGGCTCGTCTTCTCGACGTCGCTGCTGCCGTCGTGGACGCACCCGATCTCGTGGATCCTGCCGCCGTACTGGGGGATCCTGGCCCTGCGCCATGCGGCTCTCGGGGGCGACGTCTGGCGGCCGCTCGGGATGGTGCTCGCGCTCGGCGTCGCGTCGTTCGCGATCGCGTTCGCGACGTTCGGCTGGTTCGAGCACCTCGCGCGGGCGCGCGCGACGCTCTCGCTGACATGACGCGGTGGTGGCGGATCTTCTTCGTCGGCGGCGCGATCGCCTACCGCGGGCTGTTCAACTGGATCAGGCCGGCGATGTACATCCCGACGATGCTGGGCGCGCCGCTGTTCCAGCTCATCTTCTTCACGAAGCTCGGGCAGTTCGCGCACGCGGAGTCGCGCGAGTTCTACGTCGTGGGAAACTCCGTGCAGGCGTGCTCGATGTCGTCGGTGTACGGGATGACGATGGCGGTCGCGAACGAGCGCTGGTTCGGCACGCTCGGCCCCCTGCTCGCTTCGCCTGCGAACCGCGCGGCCGTCTTCCTCGGCCGCGGCGTGCCGGTGCTCGCGAACGGCCTCCTCGTCTCCGCGTTCACGTTCGGCGTCGGCGTGCTGCTGCTCGGCTTCCGTCCCGCGCTCTCGTCGGCGCCGGCGCTGGCGCTGGTCGTCGTCGTCACCGCCGCCTCGTGCACGTGCTTCGGAATGCTCCTCGGCTCGATCGGGCTGCGCGCGAAGGACTTCTGGTTCGCGGCGAACCTCGCGTACTTCCTCATGCTCCTGTTCTGCGGCGTCAACGTCCCGCTCAGCCGGCTCCCCGGTTGGATGAGCGCGATCTCCCGTTGCCTGCCGCTGACACACGGGATCGCCGCGGCGCGCGCCGTCGCGCGCGGGGAGACGCTCGGTCGCGTCGGCGGCCTCGTGGCGACCGAGGCGGGCATCGCCGCCGCGTACGCCGCGGCCGCGTTCGTGCTCTTCCGCGTGCTCGAGCACGAGTCGCGACGCAGCGCCGTGCTCGACACCTACTAGACCCCCGCGGGCGGGGACGCCCCTCACCCGGAGCGGTGACGCGCCGACCGCGGGATCGGAGGCGGCGCGGACGCAGTCCGGTAATGGCCGCCCGTCCCCGGCGCGGCCAGGCTCCGGAGCGATGCGGCACCTCCTCCTCGCGCTCCTGGCGTCGGTTGCGCTCTGCGTGCTCGCGCCGCCCGCGCTGGCGGCCGGCGGACGCTACTCGTTCGCCGGCGGCACGCCGGCCGAGCAGGCGACGGTGCGCGCCGCGCTGAACGCGTCCAGCTTCGACTGGAACGTGCTGCCGCAGATGGTGACGGTGCACATCGCGGCCGGGGTCGGAAGCTCGTACTCGACCGTCGGCAACGTGTACCTGGACGCGTCGCTGCTCGACTCCGGCGAGTTCAGCTGGGGCGTCGTGCAGCACGAGTTCGCACATCAGGTCGACTTCATGCTGTTCGACGCGCAGAAGCGCACCACGATGAACGCCGCGCTCGGCGGCCAGGACTGGTGCTACGGCGTCCCGAACCTCGCGCACGACGCGTACGGCTGCGAGCGCTTCGCGTCCGAGCTCGCGTGGGCGTACTGGCCGTCGCCGAGCAACTCGATGGCGCCGCAGTCGACGGGCGGCGAGTCGGGGCACATGCCGGTCGCGCAGTTTCGCGCGCTCCTCGCGCAGCTCCTCGGCCAGCCGAGCCTGGCCTCGGCGCCGACGGCGGTGAAGGCCTACCAGCCGACCGTCAAGCGCAAGCGCAAGTAGCTACGCGATCAGCCGCTCGCGCAGCGCCTTTGCGACTGCCTGCGTGCGCGTGTCGGCGTCCAGCTTGTCCATCGCCTTGCGCACGTGCGTCCGCACCGTCTCCGCCGAGATGAACAGGCGCTTGCCGATTTCCTCGTTCGACAGCCCGTCGGCGAGCAGGCGCAGCACGTCGCGCTCGCGCTGCGTCAGCTGCGGGAGCTGCGACCCGACCGACGACGCGGCAAGCGTGCCGGCGAGCACGGGGTCGACGTAGGTCGAGCCGTTCGCCACCGCCTGCACCGCGCGCAGCAGGTCGTCCATCGGCGCCTCCTTGAGGACGAAGCCGCGAACGCCCGCGTCGAGCGCCTCCGTCAGCAGCGCTCGGTCGCCGTAGCCGGTGTAGAGCAGCACGGCCGTCCCCGCCGCCGACCGCTGCGCGCGCCGCGCCAGCTCGATCCCGCCGAGCTTCGGCATCCGGACGTCGACCAGCGCGACTGCGGGCTTGCGCAGCTCGATCTTCTCGAGCGCCTCCTCGCCGTCGCGCGCGCGGCCGACGACCTCGATGCCGCCCTGCGCCAGGAACTCCGCCACCGCCTCGAGGACCGCCGGGTGATCGTCCGCCACGATGCAGGTGACGGCTGTCAACGAGCCGCCCTCGGAGGGATCCCCGTTTCGGGGGAGAAGGCCAGCCCGAGTGGAGGGATCAAGCGCGGCACGTCCGGTGCGGATATTCCCGATGTCACCTCTGCGGTCCTTCTCCCCCTTCGTGCGGCAGACAACTCCCACGCTCGCTCCGGCGCTCGACGCGTCGCTCGCGGCGATCCAGCTCGAGGGCGTCCTCAACGGCGTCCACGACGGAGTCATTCTGCGTGAGGGCAACCGGGTCACGCTGAACGACGCGGCGCGGCGCATCCTCGCGCTGCAGGAGGACGTCGACTTCCGCCTCGCGCTCGTCGAGCCGCGCACCCTCGACGGCGACCCGTTCCCCCTGCTCCCGGACGCCCTGCCGGGGGACGCCGCGCTCGCGGACGGCCGCGGCGGGCGCTTCCGCATCCGCGCCACGGCGCGCGACGGGCGCGAGCTCGTCCTCGACGGCAGCGTCTCGCCCGCGCCCGCCGGCGCCGTGATCGTCTTCCGCGACGTCACCGACGAGTACGAGCAGAGCCGCCTCAACCAGCGGACGCTGAACGCGCTCTTCGCGTCGCTGCCGGTCGCCGTCAGCGTCGCCGACGCGCACACGCAGGAGCTGCGCGCCGTCAACGAGGCGTTCGCGGAGCTGGTCGGCCGCCCCGCGGCCGAGCTCGTCGGCCTACGGCCGCCGTTTCCGTGGTTCGTCGACGCCAACCTCGACGAGGCCGGACGCGGCGTGCGCACCGACGCGCTCTTCCGGCGCCCCGACGGCAGGTCGCAGCCGGTCGAGGTCTGCGTGCAGGAAGTCCGGGACGACCGCGGCGACGCGGCGCTCACGCTGACGGTCATCACCGACCTGTCGAAGGAGCGCCGCATGCAGCAGCAGCTCGTGCAGAGCGGCAAGCTCGCGGCGATCGGCGAGCTCGCGGCCGGCGTCGCGCACGAGATCAACAACCCGCTGTTCGCGATCCTCGGGCTGACCGAGTTCCTGCTCAAGGAGGCCGAGCCGGGGACGAAGGCGCAGCAGCGGCTGGAGCTGATCCAGGCGACGGGCCTAGAGATCAAGGAGATCGTGCGCGCGCTGCTCGACTTCGCGCGGGAGAACGCCGACGAGCGGCACGTCGTGCCGATCGACGACGTCGTCCGCTCGACCGTCGACCTCGTCCGCCGCACGAACGCGCACAAGGGCGTCGAGCTCGTCGACACGTACGACGACTGCGAGGCGCTCGTCTCCGGCAGCCCGAACCAGCTCAAGCAGATCGTCCTCAACCTGATCGCGAACGCCCGCCAGGCGATGCCGCACGGCGGGACCGTGACGGTCGACGTCCGCCGCCACGGCGACTCGGCGACCGTCTCGGTGCGTGACGAAGGCCCGGGCGTGGCGCCCGAGATCGCCGAGCGGATCTTCGAGCCGTTCTTCACGACCAAGCGCGCCTCCGGCGGCACCGGCCTCGGGTTGTCGGTCAGCCTCGGGATCGCCGAGGCGCACGGCGGGACGCTGACGGTGGCGTCCGAACGCGGCGTCGGCGCCGTGTTCACGCTCTGCCTGCCGCTCGCGCACGAGGCGGCGTGATGGGGCGCATCCTCGTGATCGACGACGAGGACGTGATCCGCATGCTGGTCTGCGAGATCCTCGAGAACGCGGGCCACGACGTGACGGCCGCGGCGAGCGCGGAGTCGGCGCTGGCGCTGCTGGCGCACGCGACCTTCGACGCCGTCGTCAGCGACGTGATCATGCCTGGGCTTTCCGGCTTCGAGCTGCTCGAGCAGGTCCGCGCGCGCTCGGCGCCCCCGCCGGTCCTCCTGATCACCGGCGCGGGCACGGCCGAGAACGTCGACAATGCGCTGCACGGCGGCGCGGTCGCCGTCATCACCAAGCCGTTCGCTCACGCCGACCTGACGACTGCGCTCGCCGGCGCGCTGGCCGCGGCACCCGCCGGAGGTGCAGCCGCATGAACGACCCGCGCTGTCTGCTCGCCGACGACCATCCCGCGCTCACGGCCGCGATCTCGAGCTATCTCGCCGAGCACGGGTTCGCCGTCGTCGGCCCGGCGGCCGACGGCCGTTCCGCCGTTCGGCTCGCGGAGGCCGAGCAGCCGGAGCTGGCGCTCGTCGACTTCCGGATGCCGCGCCTCTCGGGGCTCGATCTCGTGACCGCGCTGCGGGAGGCCTCGCCCGCGACGCGCGTCGTCGTCTACACCGCGGATGCCGACGAGCAGCTCGCGCAGGACGTGCTCGCGGCGGGGGCGGCCGCGCTCGTGCTGAAGGAGGCGCCGCTCGCCGACCTCGTCCGTGCGCTGGACGCCGCGCTGCGCGGCGCGTCGTATCTCGACCCTGCGCTCGCGAAGGCCGGCTCCACCGGCTCGCTCACCCGCCGTGAGCTCGACGTGCTCGTGCTGCTGGCCGAAGGCCTGCAGCACGAGGAGATCGGAAGGCGGCTCGGCATCAGCTCCGAGACGGTGCGCACGCACCTTCGCAAGGCCTGTGACCGTCTCGGCGCGACGACGCGCACGCAGGCCGTCGCCACCGCCCTGCGACTCGGGCTGATCGCATGACGACGCCGGGCCTCTCCGAGGCGCTCGAGCGCCAGCTCGAGGTCGCCTCGCTCTCGGGCGAGGTGGTCGCCGTCATGCACGGCCTCGTCGACCGGCTGATGGAGCTGCCGGGCGCCGACGGCGCGTCGCTCTCCGAGATCGACGCGACGCACGCGTACTTCAACGTCTCGGTCGGCGCCGACGAGAAGCTCCAGGGCCTGCGCCTGCCGCTCGAGGCGACGCTCGGCGAGGCCTGCGTGCGCAGCGGCGACGTGGTCGTCCTGCGGCGCGAGGAGGCAGCCGAGTCGCTCACCGCGGGCGCCGGCGCGATCGTGCTCGCGCCGATCGAGTACGACGGAGCGTGCCGCGGGATCCTCGGCGTCCGCAGCGCCGACCCGGAGGCATTCGGCGCCGCCGAGGTCGAGCAGGTGCGGCTGCTCGCGCGCAGCGCGTCGATCGCGCTGCGCAACGCCGAGGTGCTGACGCGGCTCGCGGAGAGCGAGCGGCGCTACCGCGAGCAGCACGTGCGTGCGGCGGACGCGATGGTGATCACCGACTCAAACCTGCGCTTCGTGGACGCGAACGACGCCGCAATCGAGATGTTCGGCTACACGCCCGAGGAGCTGCGCACGATGGACGTTCGCGACGTCATCGACCCCGATGAGCTCGCTATCGCGGACGAACGCGAGCCGCTCCTCTGGCGCGACGGGGAGCTGCGCGGCGAGCGCGGGCTGCGGCGGAAGGACGGGTCGCGCCTCGTCGTGGAGTACTCGTGCAGCGTCCTCGAGGACGGCCGCACGCACACGGCGCTGCGCGACGTCACGCAGCGCAGGCTGGCAGAGGCAGAGCTCCGCCGCAGCCGCGACCGGATGCAGGCGATCGTGGAGACGCAGCGCGAGATCGCGGAGGCTGCCCGCGAGCCGGCGACGCTCGCCGCCGCGATCGTCGAACGCGCGCAGCGGCTCGCCGGCGCCGACGGCGCCGCGATCCAGTGGCGCGACGGCGACGTCTTCGTGCACCGCTTCGCGTCTGGCATCACGCGCGCAAATACGGGCAGCGTCCTGCCGGCGCACGGCAGCATCTCCGGGCTCGCCGTCGAGAGGGGCGAGACGATCTACATCCCCGACGTCGAGAACGACCCGCGCGTCTACCTTCCGACGATGCGGCAGCTCGGCGCGCGCTCGCTCGTCTGCGCGCCGCTGACCGTCGACGACGACCTCGTCGGCGTGCTCGCCGTGGTCGCGCGAGAGCCGCACGCGTTCGACGAGCAGGCGGTCGAGACCACGCGCGCGATGGCGCAGTTCGTCAGCACGGTCTACCGCAACGCGCGCGAGCTCGAGGAGCGGCGCCAGCTCGAGAGCCGCTTCCGCGGGGCGTTCAACGCGTCGTCGGCCGGCATCTCGTTGATGGCGACCGACGGCACCTTCATCGAGGTCAACGACCGCCTTGCGGAGATGCTCGGCTACAGCGTCGACGAGCTCCTCGCGGTCGGGCTGTGCGGCGTCTCGCACCCGAGCGAGCACGAGCGCGACGAGGCCGAGCTCGCGGAGGCGCTCGCCGGCCGCACCGACCGGTTCCAGCGCGAGAAGCTCTACGTGCGCAAGGACGGCAGCACGATGTGGGGCGACCTGAGCGTATCGGTCGTCCGCGACCCGAACGGCGAGGTGCAGTACTTCGTCGGCGTCGTCTCCGACATCACGGAGCGCCGCGAGGCGAACCTGCTCTTCGAGGCCACCTTCTCGAGCTCGCTCGTCCCCAACATGATCATCGACGACGACCGGCGGCTCGTCGACGTGAACGAGTCCGCCGCCGCGCTGCTCGGCGTCTCGCGCGCCGAGGCCGTCGGCCTGACGGTCGACGAGCTGCTGCCGGCCGAGCCGCACGACCTGCAGTGGCCGGAGTTCCTCGAGCGCGGGACGGCGCAGGCGGAGGTCACGCTCGTCCGCCCCGACGGCGAGCAGCGCCGTATCGAGTACACCGCGTCGGCGCACGTGCGACCAGGACGCCACATCGCCGTCATCCGCGACCTCACACAGCAGAAGCGCCTCGAGGAGCAGCTGCGGCAGGCGCAGAAGATGGAGGCGGTCGGGCGCCTCGCCGGGGGGATCGCGCACGACTTCAACAACCTGCTGACGGCGATCTCGGGCTACAGCGAGTTCCTCGCCAACGGGATCGAGGAGCCGCGCCTGCGCCGCCACGCGGAGGAGATCCGCAAGGCGGCGGCGCGCGCCGCCTCGCTCACCGGGCAGCTGCTCGCGTTCAGCCGCCGCCAGGTGTTGCAGCCGCGCGTGCTCGACCTCAACGCCGTCGTCTCCGACATGGACAGCCTGCTGCGGCGTCTGATCGGGGAGGACGTCGAGCTGGTGACGATGCTCGACCTGTCGATCGGCAACGTCCAAGCCGACCCGACGCAGATCGAGCAGGTGATCGTCAACCTCGCCGTCAACGCGCGCGACGCGATGCCTAGCGGCGGCGCGCTCACGATCGAGACGTCGAACGTGCAGACCGAGGAGGCGTCGTGGGTCGAGCTGCGGCTCACCGACACCGGCATCGGCATGACGGACGACGAGCGCCGGCAGCTGTTCGAGCCGTTCTTCACCACCAAGGACGGGGGGACGGGGCTCGGGCTCGCGACCGTGTACGGGATCGTCGAGCAGAGCGGCGGGATGATCGAGGTCGACTCGGCGCCCGGGATGGGCTCGTCGTTCCGCATCTGGCTGCCGCGCGTCGACGCCGCCGTCGAGGACTCGTCCACCGCGCCGTCGCCGAAGCCGCCGTCCGGGAGCGAGACGATCCTGCTCGTCGAGGACGAGGCGGTCGTCCGCGAGCTCGTGGCGGAGATCCTCGAGACGAGCGGCTACTCGGTGCTGCAGGCGGGCGACGGCCCGTCGGCGCTCGAGCTCCTCCGGCGCCACGCGGATCCCGTCGACCTGCTCGTCACGGACGTCGTCATGCCGGGGATGAGCGGGCCCGAGGTGGCGCAGGCGGTGACCGCGATGCGGCCCGGCACGCAGGTGCTCTACACCTCCGGGTACACCGACTCGGCCATCGGCCACCACGGCGTGCTCGAGCCGGGCATCGCGTTTCTGCAGAAGCCGTTCAGCGCGGACGACCTGACGCGCAAGGTGCGGCAGCTGCTCGACGAGCAGCCCGCGCCCGTCGCGTAGCCCGCCGTCCCGTACGCGATGCGTCGGCGGTTGCGCGCCGAGATGTAAAAGTGTATTTTCGAAAGATGCCTTTTAGATACTCGCGGGACCGTGTCGAGTCGATCGGGACGCTGCACGCCCTCGCCCACCCGACGCGCCTGCGCATCCTCGCCCACCTGCAGCTGAACCAGGACGCGACGGCGACGGAGTGCGCGGCCGAGGTCGGCGAGAGCCCCGCGTCGTGCAGCTACCACCTGCGCACGCTCGCGCGTCACGGTCTCGTCGAGGAGGCCGGGAGCGACGACGGCCGCGAGCGCCGCTGGCGGCGGACGGTGCTCAGCGTCGACTGGGACGCGGGCGCCGACCGCGACGAGGCGTTCCGGGCCGCTTCCGCCGCGGCGCGCGCCGCGATGCTCGAGCTGAGCGACGAGCTCGTGCGCGACTACTTCACGCACGAGCGCGAGTTCCCGGCGGCCTGGCGCGAGGCTGCGTCGTTCCTGCAGACGACCCTCGTCGCGACGCCGAAGGAGCTCGAGCGAGCCGTCGAGCGGATCCAGGCGGTGCTCGCCGACTACATGCCCGGCGCGCGCGAGCGGCCCCCGCGCGGCGCGCGCACCGTCCACGTCAGCATCCGCGCGGTGCCGAAGCCGTGAGGCGGTGGATCCCGCCGCTCCTGCGCGAGAACGCGAACTTCCGGCGCTTCTTCGTCGGCCAGAGCGTCTCGCTCTTCGGGGACCAGATCACGCTGATCGCGCTGCCGCTTACCGCCGTGCTCGCGCTGCACGCCGGAGCGGCGCAGATGGGCTACCTCACCACCGCCGCGCTCGTGCCGAACCTGCTCTTCTCGATGCACGCCGGCGCTTGGGTCGACCGCATCGGCCGGCGCCGCGAGGCGATGCTGCTCGCCGACGCCGGCCGCGCGCTCCTGATCGCGTCGATCCCCGTCGCCTACGTGCTCGGCCACCTCACGTTCGCGCAGCTCTACGTCGTCGGCTTCCTCTCCGGCGCGCTCAGCGTCCTGTTCTACGTCGCCTACGGCGCGCTCTTCAGCTTCCTCGTGCCGCGCGAGGAGTACGTGAGCGCCAGCTCGCTGCTGAACGGCAGCCGCGCGTTCTCCTACGTCGGCGGCCCGAGCATCGGCGGTGTCCTCGTACAGCTCCTGCGCGGGCCGTATGCGCTCGTCGCCGACGCGCTCTCGTTTCTCGTTTCCGCGTTCACGCTGCAGCGGATGGACGTCGAGGAGCCCGCGGTTCCCGAGGAGGGACACGGGATCCTCAGCGGCGCGCGCTGGCTCGCGCGGTCCCCGATCATGCGCGTCGAGCTCGCCTCGGCGGCGACAGTCAACTTCTTCAACTTCGTCTTCTTCGCGCTGTTCGTCCTGTTCGCGACGCGGGAGCTCCACGTCCGCCCGGCGACGCTCGGCGCCGTGCTCGGCGCGGGCGCCGTCGGCGGCGTGATCGGATCCGTCGTCACGGGCCGCATCAGCCGCCGCATCGGCCTCGGCGCCGCGTACACCCTCGGCTGCGTCCTCTTCCCCGCGCCGCTCGTGCTCGTCCCCGCAGCGCGCGGCCCGCACTGGCTCGTGCTGCTCTGCCTGTTCGCGGCCGAGTTCGGCTCCGGCGTCGGCGTCATGCTGCTCGACATCAACGCCGCGGCGATCAGCGCGTCGCTCGTCCCGGCGACGTTGCGCGCGCGCGTCTCCGGCGCGTTCATGGTCGTCAACTACGGCGTGCGGCCGCTCGGGACGATCACCGGGGGGATCCTCGGCGCCACGATCGGGCTGCGGCCGACGCTCTGGATCGCGACGGTCGGCGCGCTCGCGGGCGTGCTGTGGTTGCTGCCGTCGCCGATGCCTCGCCTGCGCGATATTCCAGACCCTGTTGACTGACCGCGACCCGCTGGACCTCTTCCACGAGTGGGTGGAGGGCGACGAGATGGCGCTCGCCACGGCGACGCCCGACGGGCGGCCCTCGCTGCGGATGGTGCTGCTCAAGGGAGCGGACGAGCGCGGCTTCACGTTCTTCACGAACTACGAGTCGCGCAAGGGCCGCGAGCTGGCGGCGAACCCCCGCGCCGCGCTCCTCTTCCACCGGACCGGCATCCAGGTGCGCGTCGAGGGCGCCGTCGAGCCGCTCGCGCCCGAGGAGTCGGATGCATACTGGGCCACGCGGCCGCCGGGGTCGCGCCGCAGCGCGGCGGCGTCGCGCCAGTCGCAGCCGATCGGCTCGCGTGCGGAGCTCGAGGCCGCGGTGGCGGCGCAGCCGCTCGAGCCGCCGCGGCCGTCGCACTGGGGCGGCTTCCGCGTCGTCCCCGAAAGCTACGAGTTCTGGCGGCACCGCGACGACCGCCTGCACGAACGTCACCTGTTCAGGCGACGCGGCGACGGCTGGGAGGTGCTACTGCTGCAACCGTGAGGTTGCTCGCCGCCGCAGCGACCGCCGCCGCAGCGCTCGCCGCCGGCTCGACCGCGGCCCACGCGCCGACGATCGCGGGCTGCCCCGTCTTCCCCGCGGACAACCCGTGGAACCAGCCGGTCGACAAGCTGCCCGTCGCGGCCAACTCGGCCGCGATCATCGCGTCGATCGGCGACGGGCCGGTCCACGCCGACTTCGGCAGCGGCCTCTACGACGGCTCGTTCATCGGCATCCCCTACGTCGTCGTGCACGGGACTACGACGCCGAAGTCGCGCGTGACGTTCGACTACGCCGACGAGAGCGACAAGGGCCCGTATCCGATCCCGCGCAACGTCCCGATCGAGGGTGCGCCGCAACACGCCGACTCGGGCGACCGGCACGCGCTCATCGTCGACCGCGACAGCTGCCGCCTCTACGAGCTGTACGCGCTCCGGCGCCAGAACGGCCGCTGGGCCGCCGGTTCCGGCGCGATGTGGAACCTGCGCTCGAACGCGCTGCGGCCGGCCGGCTGGACGTCGGCCGACGCGGCCGGCCTGCCGATCCTGCCGGGCCTCGCCCGATGGGACGGCGACGCGTCCACGGGCGTCATCCGGCACGCGCTGCGGTTCACGGTCGAGCGGACGCGCCGCGCCTACGTCTACCCCGCGCGCCACTACGCGAGCGACCTCACCGACTCGAACCTGCCGCCGATGGGGCTGCGCGTCCGGCTGAAGGCGAGCGTCGACATCTCGCACCTCCCGCCGCAGGCGCGCGTCGTCGCGCAGGCGATGAAGACCTATGGGATGATCGTCGCCGACAACGGCTCGAACTGGTTCGTGTCGGGCGCGCCGAGCTCGCACTGGTCGAACGACCAGCTACACGCGCTCGGCACGCTGCACGGGAACGACTTCGAGGTCGTCGACACCTCGTCGCTGCGGCCCTGACGGCAGTCGCAGCTCGAACGTCGTCCCGCCGCCGTCGCTGCGCACGCTCACGTCGCCGCGCATCGCGAGCGCGAGCTGCTTGACGATCGCGAGACCGAGACCGCTCCCGACGGGCCGGTCCCTGCTCAGCTTGTCGTAGAGGTAGAAGCGCTCGAACGCGTGCGGGATGTCCTCCGGCGCGATCCCCGGCCCGGTGTCGGCGACGGCGAGGAGGCCCGGTCGCGCCGAGACGGTCACGCGTCCGCCCGCGGGCGTCTCCCGCAGCGCGTTCTCGACGAGGTTCGACGTCACCTGGAGGACGCGGTCCTGGTCGGCCTCGACCCACGACTCCTCGCCGTCCGCCGTGAGCTCCACGCCGAAGTCCTGCGCCGTCGCGGCGTGCCGCCGCACCGCCTCGCGCGCGACCTCGGCGAGGTCGACGGGCTCACGGCGCACGGCGAACTCCGCGCGCTGCATGCGCGCCAGGTCGAGCAGGTCTCGCACGAGCCGCTCGAGACGCCCCGCCTCGAGCGCGATCACGCGCGCCGCCTCCTCCGACCGGAACGCGCCGTCGGCGAGCCCCTCCGCGTAGCCGCGGATCGCCGTCAGCGGCGTCTTCAGCTCGTGGCTCACCGACAGGAGGAAGTTCCGCTCCGCCTCGCGCGACGCCGCGAGCTGCTCCACCATCTGGTTGAACGCACGCGAGAGCGCAGCGAGCTCCGCCGTCCCCTCGACCGGCAGCGGCTCCTGGCGCTCGCGCGCCGCGACGGCGCGCGTGGCATCGGCGACGCGCCGGACGGGGCGCAGGATCGAGCGCGCCGCGAAGAACGACACGACGGCCGCGAACCCCACGCCCGCGAGCGCCGCGATCAGCAGGTCGTTGAGCAGCGGCCGCCACGCCGTCGTGTCAACCGGGTGCAGGACGAGCAGGCCCCGCGCGGGAAGCGTCCGGTAGGCGTAGAGCTCGCGCTGGCCGAGGTAGGCGATCTCGCCGTTGCTCGACCGGTTCACGTTCGGGACGAGCCCGAGGAAGAACGAGCGCGGCTCGATCACGTAGCCGCCGTGCGGGCCGAGCGAGTTGACGTTCTCGTACGTGACGTGCTCGCGGCGCTGCTGGGCGAGGTCGTCGGCGCGGCGCTGGACCGCGGCCGCCTGCGACCTGTCGACCTGGCGCGCTGCGAGGACCGCGCCGATCGCGACCGTGAGCGTGAGCGTCAGCGCGAGCGTGGCCAGCGTCGTCGCGAACAGCCGCGCCCGCAGCGTCTTCATGGCGAGACGGCTTTGTAGCCGGCGCCGCGCAGCGTCCGGATCAGGTCCGGGCGGTCGAGCTTGCGCCGCAGCTGCGCGACGTGGACGTCGACGGTGCGGGTGCCGCCGGGGTACTCCTGACCCCAGACGCGGTCGAGCAGGGTGTCGCGCGAGACGACGACGCCGGCGTTGGCGAGGAAGAACGCGAGCAGGTCGAACTCCTTCGCCGTCAGCTCGACCGGCTTCCCGCCCACGGTGACGTCGCGCGACTCGCGGTCGAGCACGACGTCCCCGAGCTGGAAGGAGTCGCGGCGCTCCTGCGGGTCGGTGCGGCGGAAGATCGCCTTCATCCGCGCGACCAGCTCGCGCGGCGAGAACGGCTTCGTCAGGTAGTCGTCGGCCCCGACCTCGAGCCCGACGACGCGGTCCGGCTCCTCGTCGCGCGCGGTCAGCATCAGGATCGGGACGCGCGAGCGCTGGCGCATCCGGCGGCAGACGTCGAAGCCGTCCATCCCCGGCAGCCCGATGTCGAGGATCACCAGGCGCACCGGGTGGCGCTCGAGCTCGACGAGCGCCTCCTCACCCGACCGCACCCAGATGACCCGGTAGCCGTCGCGCGTCAGATATGTCCGGACGAGCTCGCCGACCGACGGCTCGTCTTCGACCAGGAGGATCGTCCCAGCCATCCGCGTCGAAGGGTAGGTACTCAGCCGGTCGTGGCGCGCACGCGGACCGCCGGCGGCTGGTCGACCTGCATCGTCTCCACCTTGTCGCCGCGCTGCAGGGCGCGAGGCAGCACGCGGAAGCCGTCGAGGGTGATGATCGTGCGGCGGACGATCTGGATCGGCACCGAAGTCCCGTCGGGGTGGCGGATCGTGATCTGCGCCGGCGCGGCCTGCACGATCCGGCCGCGGTCGAGGATGAGCGTGTGCGGCGCGTGGCGGAACGTGACGTTGATCTCAGCATGCGACCAGTTGCCCGCGAGGCGCGGGAACCCGGGTACGCCGCCCGCGGCGAGCGCGGCTGCGGCGACGGCGAGGACGAAGGCGACGGCGAGGACGGCTGTAAAGGTGCGCATGTACAGGTGTTTATCGCCACCGGCGGTCATTTCGCGATGTCTCGCCTGTAAAGACGCCGTAAAACGGCCGCCGGCCCGCCTGGGGCCGGCGGCCTCGATCAAGCCCCCCGCGCTCTCGGTCGGTGGGTCAGTTGGCACCTCAGCCCGACGCCACCCGTCAATGTGCCTTCGACCTGCGCCTCTGGGGTTGAATCCTTCCTGTGGGGCCGGACGGACGTCCCGCCGGCCTCGTCGTCCCTACAACGGTCGAGCCGCCGAAACAGCTTCGCCCCGCGGGCTTCCCTTCCTGCGCGGCCGGAACCCGGGCTCGAGACGGCCCGCGGCGGCGGGCAGCCGCGCGCGCAGGCGCAGCGCGTACGCGCGCGGCGACGCCACCACGAGCGCGAAGCCGACCAGCATCAGCACGAGCGCGGGGTCCCAGTAGTAGCCGTAGCGGACGGGGTCGAGCAGGACGCGGGAGAGCGACGTCGCCGCGGGCGCGACCCACGTGACCGCGCCGGTGCGGCGCCGCAGCGCCACCGCGACCGCCGACCCGACCGACACGACGATCACCGACTCCGCCAGCCGCATCGGCCACGTGAACGCGCTTCCCTCACCGAGGACGTACGCGTCGAGCGTGCCCGCCACGTTCCAGTGCAGCTCGAACATGTGGAAGTCGCCGCCGAGCGCGAACGGTGCGTAGAGCGCACACGCGGCGGCGAGCGCGAGCGCGCCGGCCGCGACCGTCGAACGCAGGCGCGGGAGCAGGAAGAGCACCGGCGCGCCGAGCAGCCCCCACGTCTCGAACCCGGCCGAGAGCCGGACGAGGAGCGCGGCGGCGACGGCTCGGTCGCGGCGCGCGGCGCGCGCCGCGAGCAGCCAGAGCAGCGTCACGAAGAGCTCCGCGGGATGGCCGATCTCGAACGTGTCGCTGATCACCCCGAGCCCGAGCGAGCCAACGGTGACGAAGAGCAGCTCGCGCCACCGGTCGCCGAGCACGTGGCGCGCCACGCCGAGCAGCGCGAGCGCGCCCAGCGCATCGAGCGCGACCGGCGTGCCGGGCCCGACCGCGCCGAGGGTGCGGCCGGCGAGGCAGACGAGCAGCTCGAACGGGCCCGCCTGCAGCCACGGGTCGTGATAGGTGTGACGCCACTGCGGCGACAGCATCGTGGCGCCCGCCTCGGCGAAGCTGTGGGCGTCCGAGAAGAGCGCCGACGGCAGCAGCACCCCGGCGGCCGCCGCGCCGGCGGCGCCGAGTGCGAACACGAGGACTGTTCCGGGCGAGCCGAGGCGCCGCATGAGACGAAAGATCGGCACCGAGCGCCGCCTCCTTGAAGCCCGCGGGCGGTTGCGAACGACCTACTTGACGAGCGAGAGCATCTTGAACATCGGCAGGTACATGGCGATGATGATCACGCCGACCATCGCGCCGACGCCGATCATCATCAGCGGCTCGATGATGCTCGTCAGCGTGGAGATCGACGCGTCGACCTCCTCCTCGTAGAAGTCGGCGATCTTTGCGAGCATCTTGTCGAGCTCTCCCGTCTCCTCGCCGACCTTGATCATCTGCGAGACCATCGGCGGGAACACCGCATGCTCGACGAGCGGCTGGGAGATCGGAACGCCCTCGTGCACGCGGTTCTTCGCGTCGAGCAGCGCGCTCTCGACCACCCAGTTCCCGGCCGTCGTGGCGGTGATCTCGATCGCGCGGATGATGTCGACGCCCGCTGCCACGAGCGTCGAGAACGTGCGCGAGAAGCGCGCCATCGTCACCTTGAGGACGACGTCGCCGATCTTCGGGATCTTGAGCGTGAAACGGTCCCAGACCTTCTTGCCCGCCGGTGTGCGCCTCCAGCGCTTGAAGCCGAAGATCGCGCCGCCGACGAGCGGGAAGATGATGTACCAGTCGTGCTTGAGGAAGTTCGAGACGCCGACGACGTAGAGCGTCAGCGTCGGGAGTCTCCCGCCGAGTGTCGCGAACACCTTCGTGAAGAACGGGACGAGGAACAGGAGCATGCCGGTGAGCACGAGCGACGCGAACACCAGCACCATCGACGGGTACATCATCGCGCCCTTGACGCGGCTCCTCAGCTTCGTCTGGCGCTCGATCTGGAACGCCATCCGGTCGAGCACCTGGTCGAGGATTCCGGCCGCCTCGCCCGCCTCGACCATCGAGACGAACAGGCGCTCGAACACCTTCGGGTGACGCTCCATCGCCTGGCTGAGAAGCAGCCCGCCCTCGACGTCCGCACGCAGCTCGTGGATCACGACCGCCAGGTAGCGGTCGTCGGTCTGGTCCTCGAGGATGAGGAGCGCCGCGACGACGCTCAGGCCGGCCTCGATCATCGTCGCGAACTGGCGCGAGAAGATCTGCAGCGACTTCGGCTTGATCTTCTTGAACGCGTTCTTGACGCCGTCGTCCCCGGCGGAGGCGAGCTCCTCGACGGTCTCCGCGAGCAGCCCGCGGATGCGCAGCTGCTCGCGCGCGGCCTCGGCGCTCGGCGCGTGGATCTCGCCGTCGGAGCGGAACCCCTGGGCGTTGATCGCGGTGTAGGCAAAGGCGGCCATCTGGTCTCAGCTATCGGCGGTTCGCTGCGCCCGCGTTAGCACGGCGCCGCGTACGCGTAGTTGCCGGTCGAGCAGTCGAAGGTCGTCACTTCCTTCGCGAGCTCGCTGCCGTTCGAGTCGCGGACGACGACGGAGACGGTCTTGGCGTTGCGGGCGCCGCTCACGGGCGCGCCGAACGCGATGTAGGTGTCGACGTAGTACGTGCGGCCGTCGGGCGAGACGGGCGTCGTCGAGCTCGAGACCTGCCGGTGCGCGAGGCACGGGTTGATCCCGTTCGCGCTGAAGTACGTCGAGACGCTGGACGAGCCGCTCGGCGCGGTGCAGCTCCACGGGCTCGTGCTCGGCGAGTTGTTGTCGACCGGACCCGTATTGCCGCACACCGGTGTCTGGCCGGCCGGGCAGACCGAGGTGTCGGCGACGTACATGCCGGAGGTCGGCGCGCCGGCCGTGTCGAGCCCGATCGCGTTGTACGGCATCGCGCGGTAGAGCTCCATCTGCTGGTCGGCGAGGATCGCGGCGGTGTTGAGCTTGTCGGCGCGGCCGAGCGCCCAGGCGCCCGAGCTGAACGCTCCGACGAGCGCGAGCAGGGCGATCTGCAGGATCACCATCGCCAGCACGAGCTCGATCAGGCCGAAGCCCTGCTCGGAGCGGAGCCGTCCCTCCACGTCGGTACGTATCGGCAGCGCCAAGGAGCCGCTCGACCCCCTAGGGTGTACTGACGAGCACCAGCGTGTACCGCTTGCCGGTGCTGGTGTTCTCGAGCGTCACCGGCTGGTGGAGGCGGATCGTGAGGGTCGCGCCGCCGCTCGCGTACGAGCCGCCGACGATGCCGATCTCGGCGCTCGTCTTCGTCCAGCCCGCGAGCCGGAAGACGGGCGCGCCGGACGGGAACGTGTCGTCGGTCTGGACGCGCGAGTCCTTCCCGTTGACGGAGACGACGACGGCCGGAGCGGGAGCCGGCGTGGGCGCCGAGGCGGTCGTCGAGGCCGGCGCCGCGGCGGCGGGAGCGCTCGGCGCGGCCCGCGTCGGCGCCGTCCGCGCGGGCGTCGTGACGGTGGCGAGCGTCGTCGGCTGCGGCGACGACCCGCCCGACGGGCCCGACGAGGATCCGCGGGCCGGCGTCGACGCGGCCGGTGCGCTCGTCGACGGAGCGGCAGTCGTGCTCGTCGGCGCGGGCGCCGCGCTCGCCGCCGCCGGCGCCGCGCTCGCCGCCGCCGGCGTCGCGCTGGCCGCCGCCGGCGTCGTCGTGGCGGCGACGCCCTGCGGGCGGAACGGGTTCTTGGTCTGGAAGACGGAGAAGGCGACGAGACCGTCACCCGCGGACGCCGGCGGTACGTCGGTGTCGACGAGCTGGCCCGACGGCGCCGCCGGCGCGGCCGGGGTCGTGCCGGCGACGTTCGGAAGCGAGCCGGTGGTGACCGCCGCGGCGGGCGGCGGCGCCGGCGCCTTCTGGTTCAGCATCTTGAGGATGCTCGGCACCTCGTAGGCGGCGACGGCGAGGAAGAGGACGAGGCCGATCGCGGCGCCGATCTTCGCGCGCCGCTCGCGCTGCGCCATCGGGTTCGGCGGGCGTCTGCTGCGTGCCGCGGCCATCGCTACCCGGTCGCTCCTGCGGCGCTGCCGGCGGGTGCGGCGGTGACGCCCGCGGTGGTGTCGGTCGGCGGCGTCGCGGCCGGCGTCGTGCTCGTCGGCGGCGTCGCCGTCGGCGTGGTCGTCGTCGGCGTCGGCGTCGTGGTCGTCGTCGCCGTCGACGTCGACGGCGACGGCGACGGCGTCGCGGGCGTCGTCGTCGTGCTCGACGCGCCGCCGTAGACGTAGGCGTCCACGTACAGCTCGGCCGAGATCTGCGGGAAGGAGTCGTTCTGGACGCCGAACGTGACGGTGTCGACGTTGAACAGCCGCCCGTTCGCGTCGAGCTGCCCGTGCCGGACGGCCACGAGGCTCCGCAGCCGGTAGAGGAAGTCGCTCAGGCCGTAGAAGTCGCCGTGGAAGAGCAGGTGGATGCGCTCGACCTGGTAGTTGCCGGTCACGACCGGCGCCGTCCCGAGCGCGGGCTCGATCAGGTCGAAGGAGATCCCCGCCTCGCGCGCGACCTGGCTCAGCGTGAGGATGATCCCCGGCATGTCCTCGCGGTCGGGCATCGCCCGCGCGAGCTTGAACAGGTCGGCGGTCTCGATCGCGGGCGGATGACTGCCCGCCGCCAGCGCCGTCTTCCGCTGCAGGATCTGCGCCTGGACGTCCTGGATCTGCTTCTGGATCTTCGCCGCCTGCGCGTTCTGCGGCGAGACGACGAACATGTGGCCGACGACGGCGAAGAGGATCACGCCGACGACGGCGATGCCGATCTGGATCCGCGGGTCGAGCTTCGCGAGCTTCTTCTTCACGACGAGGCTCCCGTCGCCTTGACGCTGCCCTGGAGCTGGAACGAGACCATGCCGGAGGGACACGTCTGGCCGTTCGCGCCCTGGCTCGTGCCGAGCTGCGAGTGCGCGAGCGTCATGTCCGCCAAGTCGGGAACGACGTCGAGGCGCGCCAGGAAGACGGCGACGGCTTCCTGCGAGTACGTGCAGCCGTCGACCGTGAAGCCCTGCGGCAGCGTCGTGCCGAGCCCCGGGGCCGCGGTGCCCGCGGTCGTCGCGGTGACCATCGACGGCGCCTGCGCGTTCAGCGTCACGAGGAACACGTTGCTGGGCGTCACCTGCGAGACCTCGCGCAGCAGGCGGTCCCAGTCGACGCGCTGCCCGAGCGCCGCGGCGAGCGCACTGATCCGCGTCTGCCGCTCCGAGGGGAGCTGCGACACGACCGGGGACGGCGGCGGCGGCGCGGGGATCGCCGCGTACTGCGCCTGCGCGTTCGCGAGCTGCTGCTTCGCGTGCGCCACCTTCGAGCTGGCGGAGAGGAACATCAACGCCAGCACGGCGGTCACGAGCACGACGCCGCCGCACGCGACGAGCACCGGCGGCGAGGGCAGGCGCCCGCGGTCGTCGGCGCCCTGGTTCGGAAGGAGGTTGACGGCGCGCATCTAGTCGTCGATCCCGAGCCCGATCGCGACGGTGAACGAGCCGACGCCGCAGCCGTCCGGCTCGCGGAACTTCTTGGGTAGCACGACGCGGTTGAGCGGGTCGCCGACACGCACCGGCACGCCGATCAGCCGCTGCAGCTCGTCCGCGAAGCCGGGCAGGTGCGCCGTCCCTCCGGTCATGACGATCTCGCCGATGCCGAGCGATCCCGGCTGGCTCTGGTAGAAGCGCAGCGAGGAGACGAGCTCGCGCGCGAACGACTGCAGCTCGCGCACGACGGCCTCGCGCGCGGTGTTCATCGCCTCGACCGACACGCCTTCCGGCGGCGCGTACGTGGCGACGAGCGAAAGCGCGTGCTTGATCGGGTCGGCTTCGCTCGGCGTGAGGTCGAGCGCGCGCGCAATCGCGACCGACAGGTTCTGGCCACCCCAGTTGAGCACGCGCGTGAACTCGCACGCGCGGCCGTCGGAGACGGCGAACGTCGAGCGGTCGTGGCCGACGTTGACGGCGACCTGCGCGCCCGCCGCGGGCGTGCCGTCGTTCGGTCTCGGCGCGTTGAGCGCGCGCAGCATCGCGAACGCCTCCAGGTCGATGCCGACGAGCCGTAGGCCTGCCTTCTTGCACGCCGCGACGTAGCGGTCGACGAGGTCGCGGTAGGCGACCACGAGGAGCACGCGCCGCACCGGCTGGCCCGTCTCCGGGTCGACCGACTCGTTCAGCACCCGCCAGTCGAGGACCGCCTCCTCGAGCGGGATCGGCAACGTCTCGTGCGCGCGGAAGCGGATGGCGTTCGCGAGCTGGCGCTCGTCGTCGATTCCCGCGATCTCGAACGTGCGCACGCCGATCCGGTTGTTCGCGATCCCGAGCCGGACGTTGCGGCGCGGCAGCTTGTGCTTCGCGAACAGCTCCTTCAGCGTCTGCGCCAGCGTCTCGACCTCGCGCAGCTCGCCGGCGACGACCACGCCGTCCGGGAGCGGCTGGCGTGCGACCTGGACGAGCTGCGGCGTCTCGCCGTTCGCGACGCGCGCGGCGGCGACCTGGGACGCGCCGATCTTCAGCCCGACGATCGTGCTCTTCCCCTTCGGCGCCCGCGGCGGCGCCGCCGGCCTGGCTCGCTTCGGCTTCGCGCTGCCCGCGGCGCCGCGCGGGGGGCGACGGCCGAGCGACAGCTCCTTCTTCCAGAACGGCTGCTTCGGCGCCTCCACCGCCGGCAGCTCGACCGTCGGCGCCTGGGGCGGGGTCAGACCCGGGTCTGACCCCGCCGGCTTCCGGCGGCCGAACGAGAGCTCCTTCTTCCAGAACGGGGTCGGTGGCCCCTGCACGGCGGGCTGCGCCTGCTTCGGCTGCTTCCGCTGACGCGGCGGCTTCGGCTGCCTGGGCTGCTTCGGCTTGCGGCCGAGGCTGATCTCCTTCTTCCAGAACGGGACCGTCGGCTCGGGCGCGGCGGCCGGCGACGCCGCGGCCGCGGGCGCGGGCGGCGCCACCGCCGGCAGCTCCACCTGCGGCGGCGCAACCGCGGTGAGGTCCGGCGCAGGCGCCGGCGCGCTGACGGGCGGAGCGGACAGCGGCGGGACCTCGACGGCCGGCAGGTCGGGCTGCTGCGACGGGTCGAAGTCGGCCGTCAGCCAGCCGAAGTCGCCGGTCACCGGCGGCGGCGCCAGCGGCTCGCTGCTCGCGGCCGCCTGCTCCGGCTCGCCGGCGCCGCCGCCGGGCGGCCCGCCTCGGTTCCAGATCGATCCGGACACGCGTCAGCTCCCGGCGACGCGCAAGCCGCCGAAGGCCGGGTCCTGGGCGGGCGCCGCAACCGCGCCGTTCCCCGGGACGGGTGCGGCGGCCGACGCCGCGCGCCCGTTCTCGTGCTGCCCGGCCGGCGCGTTCGGGTCGGCGAACCCGGCGCGCTCGAGGAGGCCGAGCAGCTGCTCCGGACGCGACGAGCGGGAGACCGCGACGTCGCGTTCGACCACGCCGCGGATGATCAGCTCCGCGAGGGACTGCTCCATCGTGACCATGCCCTTCGCCGTCCCCGTCTGCATGACGGAGTAGATCTGCTCGACCTTGCCCTGACGGATCAGGTTCCGGACGGCGTCGTCCGGCAGGAGGATCTCGAGCGCCGGCACGCGGCCGGACCCGTCGGCGGTCGGGAGGAGCGCCTGCGTGACGACGCCCTGCAGCGCGCCCGCGATCTGCACGCGCACCTGCTCCTGCTGCTCGGGCGGGAACACGTCGATGATCCGGTCGATCGTCCCCGGCGCGCTCTGCGTGTGCAGCGTCGCGAACACGAGGTGGCCGGTCTCGGCCGCCGTCATGGCGGTCGCGATCGTCTCGAGGTCGCGCATCTCACCGACGAGGATCACGTCGGGGTCCTGGCGCAGGGCGCCGCGCAGCCCCTCGGCGAACGAGGCGGCGTCGACGCCGATCTCGCGCTGGTTGACGATGCAGCCCTTGTGCCGGTGGAGGAACTCGATCGGGTCCTCGATCGTGAGGATGTGGTCGTGCCGCGTCCGGTTGATCTCGTCGAGGATCGACGCGAGCGTCGTCGACTTGCCCGAGCCGGTCGGGCCGGTGACGAGCACGAGCCCGCGCGGCTTCGCGGCCAGCTGGTGCAGCGCGCCGGACAGGCCGAGCTCCTCGAGCGACTTGATCTCGTTCGGGATCAGGCGAAACGCGGCTCCGAGCGTCTCGCGCTGGTAGAAGACGTTGACGCGGAAGCGCGCGACGCCGGGGATCGAGTGCGCGAAGTCGAGCTGGCGGTTGATCTCCAGCCGCTTCTGCTGCTCGCTCGAGAGGATCCGGTAGAGCAGGTCGCGCGTGTCGTCGGCGCTGAGCGAGGGGACGCCGTCGAAGCGCTGCAGCGTTCCGCGCAGCCGCACGACCGGCGGGGAGCCGACGGTCACGTGCAGGTCGGAGGCGTCGAGCTGGACCATCTGCGTGAGCAGCTGGTCGATCGAGGTGACGTCGGCCACGAGGCCGCTATCGGCAGCGCGGCTGCCGGGCTTGAGGGATCGCGCAGGTGCCGGCCCCGGCGCCCTCGATCACTCGTCCGCGGTGCCCCGTCCGGGCTACCTCGCGGCGAGTGAGCCGGAATCACTCAAAGGGGGGCGGGGGCGGAGGTGAGGGGCGTCGATACCAGTCGGGCACTGGTACCCCCTCAACAGCTTTTTGGAAGGGAGCTATCGAGGAATGCTGAGCAAGCTGCGGATGCGGCTCGAGGGCGACGAGGGCTTCACCCTCATCGAGCTCCTGGTCGTCATCATCATCCTGGGGATCCTGCTCGCGATCGCGATCCCGTCGTACCTCAAGTTCAAGGATCGCGCGAACAATGCGGCCGCGCAGGCGAACGTCCGCGCCGCCATTCCGGGCATGGAGGCGTACGCCGCCGACCACGGCGGCTACACCGGCGCGACGTCGGCAGTGCTTCAGGCCTCTTACGACGCCGGCATCAAGCACATCACCGTCTTCTCGGCGACCGCGACGAACTACTGCATCATGTCGACGGTCGGCACGGCGACGTGGAAGAAGGCCGGCCCCTCGGCAGACATCGTCTCGGGCTCCTGCCCGTAGCGGCAACTCGACCACCGTCTCGCCAGTTCAAGGGGCGCGGGAGACCGCGCCCCTTTTTCGTCCGCGGGCGAGACACGCGCGTCGCCTTTTCCCCCAGAACGGGGGATCGCGCGCCGTCGCGACCCCTCCGATTCCTCGCCTGTCACCCCTCGGTAGGCCATCTGCGAGAAAACGCAGGAAGGAGTTTCAGTGGACGCAATGCGGAAGCGGCTTGCGAGCGACGAGGGCTTCACCCTCATCGAGCTCCTCGTCGTGATCATCATCCTCGGGATCCTGCTCGCGATCGCGATCCCGTCGTACCTCAAGTTCAAGGATCGCGCGAACAACGCCGCCGCGCAGGCGAACGTCCGCGCGGCCATCCCCGGCATCGAGGCCTACAACGCCGACCACAACGGCTACACGGGCGTCACCTCGACGAACCTGCAGGCCTCCTACGACGCCGGCATCAAGCACATCTTCGTCAAGACGGCGACCGCGACGAACTACTGCGTGCAGTCGACGGTCGGCTCGGTCACGTGGAAGAAGGCCGGCCCGTCCGCCGACATCACCTCGGGCGCCTGTCCGTAACGCTCGTCTCCTTCGGAGTCGCCGAGGGGCGCGGGTGACCGCGCCCCTCGCGCTTTCGAGTGAGACACCGACGACGCGAATTCCCCCAGAACGGGGGATCGCGGTCCCCCACGCCGCAGACGATGACTTGCGGGTCACCCCACGCAGGCATCTGCGGAAAGCGCAGGAAGGAGTTTATTTCAGTGGACGCACTTGGGAAGCGGCTGCGGAGCGACGAGGGCTTCACGCTCATCGAGCTCCTCGTCGTGATCATCATCCTCGGGATCCTGCTTGCGATCGCGATCCCGTCGTACCTGAAGTTCAAGACGCGTGCGAACAACGCGGCCGCTCAGGCGAACGTGCGCGCCGCCATTCCGGGCATGGAGGCCTACAACGCCGACCACAACGGCTACACGGGCGTCACCTCGGCGGTGCTCCAGGCCTCCTACGACGCCGGCATCAAGCACATCACCGTCTTCTCGGCGACCGCGACGAACTACTGCATCATGTCCACGGTCGGCACGTCGACGTGGAAGAAGGCCGGCCCGTCCGCCGACATCGTCTCGGGGTCGTGCCCGTAACGTGAGCCCGGCACGCCGCGCCCGTCGAGACCGGCGCGCAGCGGCGCGAGCGGCGCCTCCGAGGAGCCGCGAGAAGGTCGAGAGAGTCGAGGGCCCGCCCAAGCGGGCCCTCGGCGTTCAAGCACACGTATGTCGATGCCGATAGAGAGGGCGATGAGCGGCTCGGCGCACCTGCGCGGAATCGTGATCGCGGGCGGTCTCGCGGTGCTCGCGCTCGTCCTCGGGTTCTTCTCGCTGGGGATGAACCAGCCGTCGTCGAGCGCGGCGCCCGCGACGACGATCGTCCCGCTGAAAGACCGGCGTCCGGCGAGCGCGCGACCGGCGCACACGGTTGCCGCGAAGACCGTGCCGGCGACGAAGGCGAGGGCGGTGACGAGGCGTGCGCCGCGGCGGGCGCCCATCGACGTGCACTTGGCGGCGGCGCTGAAGCTCGGCCTGCCGCGGACTGTCGCGCGCGCCCTCGCGGAAAGGCCCGTCGCGGTCGTGGCGCTGACGTCGCACGAGGATCAGATCGACCAGATGGCGGCGGCGGAGGCCCGCGCGGGCGCCGCGCTCGCCGGCGCGTCGTACGTCGCGGTCAGCGTCGACACCGACGGCGCCGCCGCGACGCTCACGCGCGTCCTCGGCGCGCTGCCGTCTGCGCCGGCGTCGCTCGTGTACGAGCGGCCGGGGACGCTGTACACGACGCTGGTCGGCTTCAACGACCGTACGACGATCCAGCAGGCCGCCGCGACCGCGCTCGCCGCGTACGCGGCGGCGAACGAGAAGCCGCTCGCCGCAGCCTCCACGGGCACTCACGCAGCGGCCGCCGCGCCGAAGCTGTCGTGGCGGCAGCGCGCGAACGCCCTGTGCCGCGGCGTCGCCGCGAGGCTGTCGACGCTCGTCGCCTCGCCGGCGCCGGCCGCGGCTCGCGCGCAAAGCGAGTACGAGGCGGTGTCGGCGCGATTCCTGTCCTCCCTCGCCGCAGTTCGGGCGCAGCCGGACGAGGCAGCGTCGGTCGCGCGACTGAACGCCCTGCTCAGGCGGTACCTGGCGGCAGGCGACGAGGAGCTGGCGGCGGCGATTCGCAAGGACGCGCCCGGGGTCGCCGCGGCGACGGCGCGGCTGCGCGTGCTGCGCGCGGAGATCGCGCCGCTCGAGCGGAAGCTCGGCGTCGCGGACTGCGCCAGGGCGACGGCGTGACGGAGCAGGCGGCGGGAGCACCGCCGTCAGGCGGCAACGAGCTGTTCGTGCGCGTCGCGCGCAAGGACGGCCGGACGGTGACGCTGCTGCGCGCCGTCGACTACGGCAGCGAGTGCGTCGTCGAGACGGAGGTGTATCCCCCCAACGCCGTCACCGCCGTGCGCGCCGGCCCCTACACCTTCGCCGACGCGAGGCAGGCCACGGCCTTCGTCACCGAAGCGGTCGAGGCGCTCATGTACCTCGGCTGCGACGTGCAGGCGACGTAGGCGGTTGCCGCCCTGTCCTGGCTCTGAGCCAGGACGCGGCTCAACGAGCCATGCCCCTGCGCCGCGGCGCAAGCGCGTCGGCGACGAACCGCGCGTAGCGGACCGGCGCTTTGGCGCTCCCGCCGAACATCCCGTGGAGCAGGTCCAGGCAGAGGAAGCGCGGTTTCGCGACGAGCCCGATCATCGCCCGGTAGCTGCTCCACACCCAGTCCTCGGGACGCCGGCAGAGTCCCGCGCGAACCGGGTTCAGCACGACGTACCGAGTCGTCTCGAAGAGGTGCGCCTCCACGTCGAGGAGCTCGTCGAAGTACCGCCGCTCGAACAGCGCACCGGTGCGCGGACGCCCGTCGTTGAACCACGTCGCGTAGCTGCTCTTGAGGTCGCGCATGCCGGCGGCGATGTTCGCGCCGGGCGTGTCGAGGACGAGGTGGAAGTGGTTTCCCATCAGGCAGTACGCATGCAGGTTCCAGCCGTACCGGAACACCGTCCGCTCGAGCAGCGCCAGGAAGACCTCGCGGTCGTAGTCGACGACGCCGAACATCGGCTGCCGGTCGACGGCGCGGGAGCCGACGTGGTAGAGAACGTCGGGCGCCTGGATCCGCTGACGTTGCCGCACCGCCAGGCGACCGTAGCGGCGGCTTCGAGCCACCGCATCGGACCGCCGACACGCGTCCGCCGCGGCCACGGCCTGGCTCAGAGCCAGGACGGGGCTCGCTGCGACCTGTACGGTCGGGGCATGCGGCTCCTCCTGCTCGCCCGCCACGGACAGTCGTTGTTCAACGTCGAGGGGCTGGTGAACGGGGAGCCGACGCTCGACCGTGGGCTGTCGCCGCTCGGCGCCGAAGAGGCGGCCGGGCTCGCATTCCAGATCGCCGCGGTCACGATCGACCTTTGCGTCACCTCCCGTTTTCCGCGCGCGCAGGAGACGGCACGCATCGCACTGGGCACGCGCGCGTCGCTGATCCCGCACGACGCCGACGCAGACCTCGACGACGTGCGCGTCGGCGAGCTCGAAGGACGCACGCTCGCCGACTACCGCGCCTGGAAACGCGCACACCGCCGCAGCGAGCCGTTTCCCGGCGGCGAGAGTCTCGACGAGGCCGCGCAACGCTACGCCGCCGCCTACGAGCGAATCGCAGCCCGACCCGAGGACACCGTCCTCTGCATCTGCCACGAGATCCCCGTGCGCTACGCAGTCAACGCAGCGGGCGGATCGCCGACGCTCGACGGCCCGCTGCACGACGTCGCCAACGCGACGCCGTACGTCTTCGACGCGGCCTCGCTCCGTCGCGCGGCCGAGCAGATGCGGCGGATCGCGGCCGCCGACGACTAGATCGTCACGCGCGCCAGCTCCTCGACGGACGTGAGACCCGCGGCGACCTTCGCGAGACCGTCGTCCCAGAGCGTGCGCATCCCGTGCGACATCGCGACGCGCTCGATCTCCTCGCGCGGCGCCTTCGTCGCGGCAAGCGTCTCGAGCTCCTCGTTCATCGTCATCAGCTGGAAGATGCCGATCCGGCCGCGATAGCCCGTCTGGTTGCAGCGCGGGCAACCGCGCTTGCGGTAGAGCGCCATGCCGTCGGTCATCGCTGCGACGTCCGGCGACACCTTCGCCTTGATCAGCTCCTCGACCGACGGCGTGTACATCTCGCAGCAGTGCGTGCACAGCTTGCGCGCAAGGCGCTGCGCCAGCACGGCGGTCACCGCCGCCCCCGTGAGGAACGGCTCGACGCCCATCTCGTTCAGGCGCGTGAGCGCGCCCGGCGCGTCGTTCGTGTGCAGCGTGGAGAGCACGAGGTGACCGGTCAGCGCCGCCTCGATCGCCATCTTCGCCGTCTCGCCGTCGCGGATCTCGCCCACCATCACCACGTCGGGGTCGGAACGCAGGATGGAGCGCAGCGCCGCCGCGAACGTCAACCCGGCGCGGTTGTTGATCTGCACCTGGTTGACGCCCGCCAGCCTGAACTCGACCGGATCCTCGACGGTGATGATGTTGATCTCCGGGCGGTTCACCTGCGTGATGCCGGCATAGAGGGTCGTCGACTTACCCGAACCGGTCGGCCCCGTGACGAGCAGCGCGCCGGTGGGCCGCGTGAAGATCTCGGTGAGCTTCGTCTGCATGTCGTCGGAGAGGCCGAGCTCGGCCAGCGTCGGCACCTTCTTCGACTTGTCGACGAGACGCATGACGACCGACTCGCCCTCGACCGTCGGCAGCACGGCAACGCGGATGTCCATCGAGCGCCCCGCCGCGGCCGCGTTGAGCGCGATCCGGCCGTCCTGCGGCTTGCGCCGCTCGGCGATGTCGAGCTTCGCGAGCACCTTCAGGCGCGTGACGACGCCGTTCGCCAGCCGCTTCGGGATGCGCTGCACCTCGTGCAGCACGCCGTCGATGCGCAGCCTGACGACGAGCGCGTCGTCGTGCGGCTCCCAGTGGATGTCGGAGGCGCCGTCCTCGGCCGCCTGGAAGATCACCGAGTTGACCAGCCGCACGAGCGGTGCATCCGAGACGCCGTCGTCGAACTCGAGGTCGTCGGCCTCGTCTTCCTCCTGCAGGAAGTCCGCCTCGTCCTCGATCGCGGCGCGGGCGCCGAACGCCTCCGACTGGCGCACCATGCGCCGCACCTCGGCGTCGATGTCGTCGCGGCTCGCGACCGCGAGCGAGACGTTCAGCCGCGTCGCGAGCCTGATCTCGTCGAGCGCCTGGACGTTCGAAGGATCGACGACCGCGACGCGCAGCGTGTCGCCTTCGACGGCGTACGGGATCGCCATGATCCGCTCGAGGACGTGGAGCGGCACGATCTTCGCCGCGTCGGGGTCGATGCCGACCGCGGTCAGGTCGACGAGCGGCAGCTGGTAGCGGGCCGCGAGCGTGCGCGCGATCCCCTCGGGGCTCGCGATGCCCTCGTCGACGAGCGCCTGGGCGAGCGACCCCGACTGGCCCGCACGGCCGCGCGCGATTGCGAGCTTGTCCTCCGGGACCAGACCCGTCGCCGCGAGCAGGTCGGCGAGCAGCTCCGCGGTCTCGTTGATCGCGGGCGCGGGTGCACCGGCGCGGCGCAGGACACCGTCGTCGGCGGGCAGCGCTTCGCCGCCGGCGAGCGGCGCGGTGCGCAGGCTGAAGTCGTCGGTCATATCCCTCGAACGAGGTATCGGCAGGAGTGCCGCCGCACTTGAGTCGCGCGAGACCGCACGACGCGGCGCGCGCGGCCGACGCTAGAGCGTGTGGAGGTACGCGTGCAGCAGCGGATGCCCGGCGAAGAGCGCGAGCAGCGCGCCCGCGGCGAGGAACGGCGCGAACGGGATCGCCATCTTCCGCGCGCGCATCCCGTGCCGGGCGAAGAGCAGTGCCGAGGGCAGCAGCGCGAACAGCATGCCGACGAAGAGCGCGACCGGGACGGTGCGGCCGAGGCCGAAGCCGAGGAGCAGCGCCAGCTTCACGTCGCCCATTCCCATCCCCTTCGGGTAGGCGAGCACCGCCACGAAGAGGAAGAGCGCCGCGCCGAGGCCCGCAGCCGCCCACTCGACCGACGGATGAAGCAGCGTCTGCGCGGCAAGCACGACCGCCGCCGCGGGCAGCACGATCCGGTTCGGGACGATCCGGCGGTCGAGGTCGGTCGCGGAGAGGACGACCAGGGTCCCGCAGAAGAACGCCGCGACCGCCGCCTCCCACGAGACGCCGAACTTCCAGAAGCAGCCGGCGACCAGCACGGCGGTCGCGAGCTCGACCGCCGGATAGCGCCACGAGATGGGGACGCCGCACCTGCGGCAGCGTCCGCGGAGCGCGAGCCACGAGACGACCGGGACGTTGTCGTACCAGGCGATCGGCTCGCTGCACGCCAGGCACGCCGACCCCGGCGAGACGATCGACCGCCGAAGCGGTACGCGCGCCGCGACGACGTTCAGAAACGACCCGACGGCGAGGCCGGGCAGGAACGCGATGCCGGCGGCGGCGAGGCCCATGCGTCGGTTATCGGCGCGGCGGCGTGCGTTCTTAACCGCTGTAGCTGCCCGGTGGGTTCGGCTGGGCGTAGACGTTCGGGTTGCCGGGCGCGCCTTCCGGAATCGACGTGATCACCGGGAACGGCCGCGTGGCGACGTTGTTGCTGAAGTTCGCCGAGCCGGCGATCATCGGGCCCTGGATCGTCGCGTTGTTGTTCAGGTTGATCGCGTTCGTCGCGTAGATCCCGCCTTCCCACTCCGAGTTGTTCGGGAAGACGACGGAATAGCCGTTGCCGTCGTTGCCGTGGGCGGCGAGGATCAGCATCTCCGTGTTCGGATTCCAGTTCGAGAGGTCGCAGGCGGTCCCGCCCGCGTTCCGCTTGCCGCACACGTCGCCGGTGATCGTCGCGTAGCCGGAAGCGTAGATCGTCGCCTGCCCGTTGTAGTCGTCGACGCTCCCGTCCCCGATCGAGACGTTGCCGTCGATGTAGATGACGCCGTTCACCGTCAGCGTGTGCGTGGACGCGTTCCACGACAGCTGGCCCTGCGACGTCTGGCACGTGTAGCTCGCCGCAGGAGTGAGGTTCACGGTCGTCGGGATGCTCCCGTTCGCATACGGCGACGTCAGATCCTGCTGCGTGTTGTGCGGCGACGGCCCGCCGTCGAACGACGGCGGCGTCCCCGTTGACGTCGTGCACGGGTGCATCGGTCCCGGGCTCGAGTTCTGGTACCAGCCGTCCGTGACCCAGTTCACGCTCGGCGGCGTGACGTTCGGCGGCGACGTGCTGAACGTGCCGGCGTAGATCGGGTCGTAGCCGCTCGTCGGATACGCCTTGCAGGTGTGCACGCTCGACAAGGACGAGCCGCAGCCGCCTGCTAGGTACACCGACGTGACGGTGTTCGAAGAACTGACGCCGATCGACGAGTTGTTCGCGAACTGCGTCTTGCCCTTCACGACGACCGAGATCGCCTGCCGCGGCGACAGGAGGTCCTCGCGGACCTGCGCGTTGTTGCTGAGGCAGAGGTTCCCGTCGGTGTACAGCGGCGCGTCCAGCTGCACGTTGTTCGACAGCGTCGTGTCGCAGCACGTCGACCCGCACGTGCCCGAGATGTAGATGTAGTTCCACGCCTGCGCGTTCACCGGCTGGTTGTACGAGTAGGTGACGTTGACTGTGGCGCTGACAGTCCGCATCACCGCGGACGAGTTCGAGTTCGGGTTCGTGACGATTCCCTGGCCGTACAGCTGCCACTGGCGCGTCGTCGAGTTGAAGACACCCCACCACTTCGCGGTGCCGCTCGTGTACGTCTTCGAACTCGCGGTCGCCTGCGTGCTCGGAAGGGTGCTCTGCTGCAGCGCGTTCGTCTGGCTGCCTCCGAGCACGGCCATCGCGTTGTTGAGGCCCGCCTCGGCGAGGCGGTAGGCACCGTCGGACGCCTTGGAGTACGACGACTGGTGCTCGCTCTGCGTCGTGTAGTAGATCGCGGTGCCCGTCACGATCGTGAGGACCGTCATGATCATCAGCGCGAGCACGAGCGCAATCCCGTGCTCTTCACGCAGGCGGTTTCCGAGCGACTTCAGCATGAGGCTACTCCTGTGCTGCAGGCGCGCGGCCCGTTGCGGAACGCGATGTCGTCGTAGAGACGGTAGGCGTCGTGCCGGCGCGAGTTCTGGTTGATGGTCAGGTCGACGTGCAGACGCGGAAGCGTGTTCGAGCCGTCCTGCGTGACGATGTAGCTGGAGCTCGTCCCCTGCCCCACCGCGGTCGCCGTCGCGAGGTGCGAGTTCGGCGGCAGGTAGGCGAAGACGTTCTGCGCGACGAGGTAGTCGGCGAGCTTCTGGTTCGTCGCGCCGCACGCCGTGCCCACGTTGCGGAAGAGCGCGTAGCGCACCGGGTTCGCCAGCGACACGACGCAGTACGTGACTGAGTGCGAGCCCGAGACGCAGCTGTCGGTCGCCATGTAGAAGGTGACCGACGACTCCCACGTGTTGTACGTGGCGGGGTTCGAGACGGTGCACGCCGCGTGGATCTCGCGCCGCATCTCGTCGAGCGCGAGGCGAGCGTCCTGCTGGGCCTGGAAGCGGCGGTTCTGGTCGGCATCGGCGTTGATCCCCGCGGCGAACAGCGTCGTCAGGCCGCCGACGACGGTCGCGAGGATGACGGTGACTACGAGGAGCTCGACCAGCGACTGCCCGCCCTCGTCGCCGAGGCGAGGCCTCACCTCGACTTCGCCTCCACCACGGCGAGCGCGGTGCGGGCGACCTGCTCGCTGCGCGAGCCGATGCCCCAGAGGCTCCAGACGCGCCGGTCGACCTCGATCAGCGTGCGCAGGGCGTCGGCCCCGCGCCACCAGCCCATGTCGGCGCCGGCCACGACCCACGCGTGCTGGTACAGCCAGTACCGGACGTTCGCGTCGGTCGGCTTCGGCCGCCGCTCGATCCAGCGCAGCAGCATCTGTGCGCGGTTCGTGAGCGGCATCTCGTCGAGCGGCTCGCGGCGTGCGCCGGGCACGACGAACGCCGGCGGCCGGTGCTGCGGCCAGCGGTGCGCAGGCACCGTCGCAGCCGCGGCCCGCCGGGCGGCCACACGCGCGGCCACGTGCGCGGAGGAGCGTCGTGTATGGGTACTCGGACGTCGCGCCGCCGGATGCGTATGGGTACTCATGTGTCGGCTGGTCTTCGGCGCCACGGCCCGGGGCGGCGCGGCCGCAAGCGCCAAGGCGGCGAGGCGCACGGCGGTTCCCGCCACCGGCGAGGTCTGCTCGGGCTCGCCGAGCTGCTGCGTGGCCGGGTCGTGCGCAAGGCGAAGCGTGATCGTCGGCGCGCCCGTGTCGATGAGAGCCGTGCCGGGAGCGGGCGACTCGGACACGACCGTGTTGGCGGCGTAGCCCTGCACGGGGCCGACGACCTTCCAGGCGAAGCCGGCGTCGCCGAGCGTCCCTTCCGCGAACACGTATGCCTGGTGGCGGACGTCCGGCACCACCACGGTCTGGGGCGTCGCAGCCGTCGTCGCCGCGGCGGTCGTCGGAGGGGTCGTCGGCCCGGCGGCGAGCCGCTGGGCGGCCGCGTACGTGAGTGCCGCCGTCGCGAGCAGCCAGACCAACGTGAGCGTCAGCAGACGCGGAACGAACGTGCCCAGGCGTGCCATCACGGTTCCTTTCGGCAGCCGCGGGCCGAAGCTCAACCCCCGGAAGTCGTGAAGTAGACGACCGGCGCCGCCGCCGAGTCGAGGCCGCGCGAGGGCACCGGCCCCGGCACCGCTCCCGTTCCGGCCGCCGGCGGGCCGCCACCGGGGTCGACGCCAGTCGGGCCTGCGGCCGACGACGGCTCGCCGCCCGCGACGACGGCGAAGACGAGCTGCGGTGCCGGATTCGACTGCACCTGGTCGGACCACGAGAACGCGGTACCGGCAAACGCCTGGAACCAGGGCTCGTCCTGCGGGTAGCCGGTGGCCGGGTCGAGCTGGAGGTGCAGGTGCGGCCCCGTCGCGTCGCCGGTCTCGCCGACGAGCCCCACCGGCTGCCCGGCGGAGAGGCGCGCGCCGGCGACGACCGCCGGCTCGAGGTACGACATGTGACAGTACGTCCACTGGAGACCGTCCGTCGTCGCGATCTCGAAGCCGATTCCGCAGCCGCCGTCGCCCTGCGGCCAGGCGGCGACGACCGTCCCGTCGTGGAGCGCGTACTCCTGCGAGCCGGCGGGTGCGTCGATGTCGGCGGCCGGAAAGTCGTGGTGCGTGTGCCCGACGCTGACCACGGCGGGGCCGCCGCCGACGGGAAACACGTAGCCGTCCTGCTCGAGCGGCGCCTGGAGGAGGTCCGTCGTGCCGGGCGCGAGCGCCATCCCCGCCGCCTGCTGGCGCGCCGACTGCAGCGCCGCCTGCGCGTTCTCGAGCTCCACGCGGCGCGCGTCTACCGTCGCCTGCAGCTGCTGCACGCGCATGTCGAGCAGCGTCGCCTGCTTCTGCGCGAGCAGCCGGTCGCTGAGCAGCGGCTCGTTCTCCGCCGCAGCGAGCGCGCGCTCCTCGCGCTTCTGCAGCGGCGCGAGCACCGCCTCCGCGGCCAACAGCTTCGCGTTCGCCGCGAGCACCGCCTGCTTCGCCGCGTCGAGCGCCTGCTGCGCGGCCTGCAGCGACGCCGAGAAGTCGGCGCCGCCGCCCTGGTACTGCTGCGCGAGCTGCAGCACCTCGTCGACGTACCACTGCGCGTGGTTGTACGCGTAGACGGCGGCCGAGATGTCGGTCGCGCCGCCCGACGCGGCGAGGTAACGCGCGGCCGAGTAGATCGCGTCGGTCGGATTCCACGGGTCGGCGACGCCGTTGCCGTCGGCGTCGTAGCCCCACTCCGCCCACGTCGCCGGCATGAACTGCATCCAGCCGATCGCGCCGGCCGAGCTCGGCCCCATGTTCTGGCCGAAGTTGGACTCGACCTTGTTGATCGCCGCCAGCACCGACCACGGGATCCCGTACTGCTGCCCCGCCGCCTGCCAGATCGGCAGCAGCTGGTTCCAGTCGAGCACCTCCGGCTGAGCAGGCGGCACGAGCAGCTGCGGCAGGAGCGCACCGGAAGCGGCCGCGGGCGCAGCCGGAGACGCCGCCGCCGTCGTCGGCACCGGCTCGAACGTGCCGGCCGACGCGCCGCCCGCCGCTGCGAGCGCGACGAGCGCCACGGCGACGAAACGCCTCATTCGCCGAGCGGCGCGAGGCGGAGGGTGAGCTCGGGCTCGGGTGCCGGCTCCGGCTCGACGCGCGCGGCCGCCGCAGCCGCGGGCGCCGTCGGATCGATTCCCATCGCGTGCGCCTTCTCCGCGTACTCGAGCGCGACCATGAAGTCGTGGCGGTTGCTGGAGGCGTTGGCTGCGACCTCGCGGTCGACGGTGCCGGCGAGCACGTGGTCGATCAGCGACCGCTGGAACGTCTGCATCTGGAAGAACTCGCCCTCGGCGATCGCGTCGGTGATCTCCTCCGGCTTGTTCTCGCGGATCAGATCCTGGATCCGCGCGTTCGTGATCATCACCTCGACGGCGGCGACGCGGCCGCCGCCGATCCGCGGCAGCAGCCGCTGCGAGATCACGCCGCGCAGCACGCCGGCGAGGATCGAGCGGATCTGCTGCTGCTTACCCTCGGGAAAGAACTCGATCAAGCGGCCGACGGTCTCGGCCGCGTCGACCGTGTGCAGCGTCGAGAAGACGAGGTGCCCCGACTCGGCAGCCTGCAGCGCGGTCTGCGCCGTCTCGGCGTCGCGCAGCTCGCCGATCAGGATCGTGTCCGGGTCCTGGCGCAGCGCACGCCGGAGCGCCTGGCCGAAGTTCTCGGTGTCGAGGCCGACTTCGCGCTGGTTGACGATCGAGCGGTGGTCGGGATGCAGGATCTCGATCGGATCCTCGATCGTGACGATGTGCGAGGCGCGCGTGCGGTTGATGTAGTCGATCATCGCCGCAAGCGTCGTCGACTTCCCTGACCCGGTCGCGCCGGTGACGAGCACGAGGCCGCGGTGCTCGTCCGCGAGCCGCCGGATGCCGTCCGGCAGGCCGAGCTGCTCGAACCGCGGGACGTCGCGCGGGATCACACGCAGCGCGAAGCTGGTCGAGCCGCGCTGCCGAAAGGCGTTGACGCGGAAGCGCGGCAAGCCGTCCGCCGTGTACGCGATGTCGAGGTCGCCGGTCTGCTGGAAGAGGTCGTAGCGCTGCGGCGCGGCGTGCGTCACCGCGCGGAGGTAGATGTCGAGGTCGGCTTCCGTCAGCTCGACCGTGCCGTCGAGCGGCGCGACCTCGCCGTCGCGGCGCGTCATCGGCGGCCGGCCGAGCTTGAGGTGGATGTCGGAGGCGCCCGCGGCCACGGCGCGGCGCAGAAGCTCGTTCAGCTCCATGTCGGAGCCTGTGTCGGCAGCCGGATACCGTTTCTTTAGGTGCGGCGCCCCCTTCTAGGCGCGCCCGAGCAGGTCGAGCGCGCGCAGCGGCAGGCGCGCCAACCCGCGCGCGTCGCGCGGCGCGGCGAGCTCGCCGAGGAGCAGCCGCTCGATGCTCCGCCACAGCAGCTCCGTCCGCGCGACCCGCCACGAGAGCCGCGGCCACCGGTCGAGCGCGCGCTTCAGCTTCCACGACGCGTTGTGGAGCGGCCCGAGCGCCGCGTCGACCGCCGCCTCGTATCCGGCGAGCGAGCCACTGAGAATCGCCTCCGCCGCGAGACGCGCGGAGACGAAGCACTCGTACATGCCGTCGCCCGAGACCGGGTCGATCAGCCCGGCTGCGTCGCCGACGGCGAGCGCACGCTCGCCGCCGATCCTGACCCCCGGCCGCCGCAGCGGCAGCCGGTGTCCGCGCAGCTCCTCGAGCTCGGCGGCGTCGAGCCCGTGGGCGCGGCAGACGTCCTGCAGGTGCGCGCGCAACCTCGGCCCCTCGGACTGCCACGCGCCGACGCCGACGTTGACATGGTCCCCCTTCGCGAAGATCCAGCCGTAGCCGCCCGGGATGTCAGCGAGCTCGATGATCGCCCGCGTGCCGTAGCGCTCGCTCGGAACCTTCGCGCCGTACCGTCTGTTGCCTTCGTAGGCGACGCCGTACGTGATTCCCTCGCCGAGGCCGAATGCGCGCGCCGTCGTGCCGTTCGCACCGTCGGCGGCGACCACGAACTCGGCCGGGAACGAGAGGGGGTCGACCGTTTCTCCCTCGCGAACGTCGACGCCGCGCGCACGCGCGGCGTCGAGCAGGAACGCGTCGAGCCGGCGCCGCTGCGTCATCCGGATCACCGGCCGCGGCGAGCGCCGCTCGACGGCGTCGCGGTAGCGGAACCGCAGCTCGACGAGCTCGACCTCGGCCTCGACGACGGGCGCCGGGTCGACCGGACACTGCAGGTACGCGCGGGTCGTCAGACCGCCGCCGCACGGCTTGTCGCGCGGAAACGTCGCCTTGTCGACGAGCACGACCTCGGCGCCGCCGGACGCGAGATGCCACGCCGTCGCCGACCCGGACGGCCCACCGCCGACGACGAGCACGTCGTAACGCTTCACGGGCTGAGGCTACAATCCCCGCTCCCCGGGGGTGTGCCCGAGCGGCCAAAGGGAACGGGCTGTAAACCCGTCGGCTCAGCCTACGGAGGTTCGAATCCTCCCGCCCCCATCGAGCCCTCGCGGCTCACCACACGGCTTCGGCGACCAGACGGGGAAGCTCGTCCGTGCGCTCACCGGCTGCATCCCGAGGTAGCCGTGGCTCGAGAACGCGTACGTCGTCGTCGCTCCCACGCACACTCGCTGCGGCATGTCCTTGCGCAGGCGCAGGCGCCGCCCGGCGACCGTCACCGACAGCGGCTCGGGCGCGGTGACGGTGAACGCGAGCGAGCCGCGGCGGTAGAGGCGGATGGCTCCCGCCGGCGCGATCCAGCCGCTGCCGTAGCGGCCGCTCACGACCGCCGCGAGCAAAGCTGTGCGCGCGGCGAGCCAGGGCCCGCTCACACGTTCGGGGGCGACGGGAACGAGCGCAGCGCCGGATTCGTCGAGCACGACCTGCCCTTCGATCCCGCCGAGCCTGCCGTCGCGCGCGATCCGGGTCGCGCTCGCCGCGAACACGTCTGGCGGGAGCGCGCCGGGGAGCAGCGCGAGCGTGTCACCGCTTCGATTCCAGAAGAGCTGCTCGAGCACGCTCGTCCGGTTCGCCGCGCCGAGGACGACCGTCGCGCGGCCGTGCACCCAGCCGGCGCCTGCAGGGATGAACGCGGCTTTCACGTTCCGCGAGTTCTGCGTGTCGAACGAGACCGCGAACGCCGACGCGGCGATGCAGAAGCCGACGGCCGCGGCTGCGACGACCGCCGTCGCGCGCCGCCATGCCGCGACCAGCGCCAGCGCGGTCAACGCAGCGACGACCTGGACGACCGCCAGCCCGCCGGCGCCCGCGCCGCCGGCGACCGCCTCCACCTTCAACAGCGCCGTGAGGACGAGGGAGTGCGCGTTCTTGCCCGCCGCTGCCCAGCCCGCCATCGGCGCGGCGGCGGCGGCCACGAGCAGCACGGCCGCGATCAGGGCGTGCGCCCGCTGCCGCGGCCAGCCGCGAGAGGCGTGCAGCGCGAACCCGATCGCGAGCAGCGGCAGGACGTAGCAGGCATACCGCTCGTGCGTCTCGCCGGCGTTGCCGTACAGGGTCGCCTCTGCGAGAACCGCGACGGTGCTCGCCGCCGCGAGCACGCCGAACGCGCGCTCCTCCTCACTGCGCGGCCGCGCCACCGCGGCCGCGAGCCCGAGCAGCGCCGCAGGAACGACGACCCATCCGGCGGCGTAGGCGAGCACGAGGACGTTTCGTCCCAGCGCCGCGGGCGAGACCAGCTGGAACGACGTGGGCGCCCGCTCGTAGTAGCCGAGACCCGCGAGCAGCGCGACGACGCCGACGCCCCCGAAAACCGCGAGAGGAATGCGCTGCGCGCGCAGCCGTCGCAGGGCGAGCGCCGACACGAGGTAGGCGATCGGCAGCACGACGAGCTGCATCCGCGCGAAGCAGGCGAGCAACGCAATCGCGACGAACGCCGCTTGCGCGCGCGGCGCCGGCCGTGCGAGCGCGACCGTCCCGGCCGCGACCGCGGCGACGAAGAGGGGGTACGCGAACGGCTCGGCGAGCACGAAGCTCGAGTAGCCCGCGTCCGGCACGGCGACAGCCAGCACGGCGGCGGCGAACGCGGCGCCGGGCGCGGTGCCCAGCCGGCGTGCCGCCCACCAGACGGCGAGCGCTGCGGTGGCCATCGCCGCGGACTCGATCGCCTGCGTGACGCGGTAGCCGGTCTCGAGCGAGCCGAACCACCACGCCGGCGCGGTCAGCAGCGGCTGCAGCAGCGCCGGGAAGTGCGCGACGTGCCCGCGCACCGCCGGGAGGTGCCCGGCTGCGAGCGAACGTGACAGCGACGAGTAGATGTATTCGTCGGGGAAGTAGTTCGGGGTCGCGCGACGCCACGCCGCCGCCGTCCGGACGGCCGCGCTGACGACGACGAGGCCTCCCAGCGCGACGCGCCACGAGAGGACGTTGCCGAGCACGAGCGCGCGGCGCGGCGGCAGGGCGAGGCCGATCTCCATCGGCCGACCATCGGCAGCGGGCCGCGGCCGCTTGAGAGACTGCCCGTGTGAACGAGCGGGCGCTGGCGGAGCTCGAGGTGCTGCGGGAGCACGACGACGGACTGACCGCCCGGCGCGAGCGGCTACGGCAGCTCGACGCCGAGGTGGCGGCCATCCGCCGCCGCGCCGAGACGATCGACGCGTTCTTCATCGCGTATCCGGCCGAGGAGGAGCGGCGGAAGACCGAGGTGGCGGAGGCGCGGGCGCAGCTCGCCCGCCGGCGCGTCGAGCGGACGGAGGCGGAGACGGCGCTCGAGGGGGCACGCGACGCGGAGGCGCGCACGCTCGCTGAGAGGGCGCTCGCACGCGCGGACGACCACGTCGCCGTCGCCGCGGCGCGCGTCGAGAGCGCCGAAGCGGCGCGCGCCGCGCTGGAGGACGAAGCGGCGGAGCTGCCGCGGGAGCTGCCCGAGCTCGAAGCGCGGGCGGCCGCCGTCGCCGGCGAGGCCGCGGGGGTGCCGGCGGCCGGGCGGGGGCCGCGCGAGCTCGTCGAGTGGGCATCGCACGCGCACGCCGAGCTGTTCCTCTCGGCCGGCCAGATCGACGCCCAGCGCGAGCGGATCGTGCGCGAGGCGAACGAGCTCGCGTCGATGCTGCTCGGCGAGCCGACCTACGGGTCGACCGTCGCGCAGGCGCTCGACCGGGTCGCAGCCGGCGGCTGACCCGGCGGCCTCCGGGCGCGCGAGCCTCCGACGCCACCGCCTGATCACTGCGTGTCCGCGCCGGGCCACGTGTCCGTGAGCAGGTAGCCCTCCGGAAACGGGTCGGCGTCGTCGACGAACCATTCGATCGTGCCGGTGACGAACGCGCTGCCGCGAATCGCAGGGACGATCGCCGGGACGCGGCCGACCGCCGTCTCGGCGACGATCCGGCCGTCGAACGTCGAGCCGATCGGCGAGGCGTGGCTCGTCGAATCGCCGACGCGCATCGCACCGCGCGCGTGCAGCACCGCCATTCGTGCCGACAGCCCCGTTCCGGTCGCCGAGCGGTCGAGGCGGCCGGGAGCGATCACGACCGCGTTGCGCGTCACCGCGCCGACGCCGCGCCAAGGCTCTGCGATCTGCACGATGCTGACCCCCGCGATCTCCGGCTGCTCCGGGTGCACGCACGGTAGCTGCTCGCGCGCGGCCGCGCGGATCGCCTCGCCCGCCGCGCAGAGCGCGCGCGCCTCGTGCGGCTCGAGCGAGAACCCGAGCGCACGTGCGTCCGCGATCGCGTACCACATGCCGCCGAAGGCGACGTCGACCGTGAGCGTGCCGAGTCCGTCCACCTCGAGCGGCGCGTCGAGCTGCGCCGCGAACGACGGCACGTTCGTGAGCTCGACGCTTTCGACGCGGCCGCCGCGGCAGCGTGCACGCACGTCGACGACACCGCCCGGCGCCTCGAGCCGCAGCACCGTCTCCGGCTCGCGCAGCTCGACCATTCCGGTCTCGAGCAGCACCGTCGCGACGCAGATCGTGTTCGAGCCGGACATCGGCGGGTACTCGGTCGGCTCCATGATCACGTAGCCGTATGCGCAGTCGTCGCGCGTGGACGGCACGATCAGGTTCGCATGCGTCGCGACGGAGCCGCGCGGCTCGCGCAGCAGGAAGCGGCGCAGGCTGTCGTCGGCGCGCAACGCCTGCATCTGCGCGAAGACGGTCGCGCCGGGCGGCGGGTCGACCCCGGCGACGACCACGTTGCCGACCTTGCCGCCGGCATGGCAGCCGACGACCCGGATCGCACGCCGCGCACGCACCGCGGGCGACGATAACCGCGCGTCGGAAGGCGCGCCTAGGCGGTCTCGCTCGCGAACGCACGCAACGCGCCGACCGACGGGACGAAGTAGTACGCACCGGTCAGCGGTGTCGCGTACCGCGTGAGCGCGTCGCGCTGCCCACCGACGCCGGCCATGCTCTCGAGCATCCGCTGCAGCGGCTGTTGCTCGCGCGCGAAGCCGACGAACATCGTCCCGTGCTCGCCGACGGTGCCGTACGGCATGTTGCGCCGGAAGATGTCGCCGAAGTCGCCCTGGTCGGTGCGTGCGACGTGCGAGTCGACGGGGCGCGGGTCGAGCTCGACCGAGTCGGCCTTCGTCCGCCCCATCACGCGCTCCTGCTCGGTCACGCTCAGCGCTTCCCACGCGGCGGCGGCGTGCAGCCAGCGCTGCAGGAGGACGACCGACCCGCCGGCGCCGGGGCGGCCGTCGGGAACGACGGCGACGTCGGGCGCGAGCGCGAGGCTCGGATTCTCGGTGCCGTCGACGAAGCCGGTCAGGTCGCGGTCGTGGCGGTAAGGCCAGCTCGTCGTCTCCGCGGCGGCGGTCGCGACCGGCGCCAGGCAGTTGATGGCGGCGCGCGCCTCGTCGAAGACGACGTCGTAGGCGCTGCCCGACAGCCAGAGGAGCGCATCGTGCTGCGTCGCCGGCATCTCGAACCCGTCGTCGCCGCGCACCGGCTCGGCGAAGTCGCGCAGCTCGGCGGGAGCGGTCGCGCCGAGCTCGCGCCACAGTCCGGGCCGGAAGCCGGAGACGAGGTTGACACCGCCGATCGTCGTGCGCGGCTCGCGCAGGCTCGCCACGAGTGCGACGAGCCCGCGCGGCTCGGCGCCCTCGCGCAGGTCGAACTCGAGATAGCAGTGCGACGCGGTCCCGAGCGCGAAGATCCCCGCCTGCGGAACGTCGTGGACAGCGCTCACGCAGCGGACGCTAGCGAGGGTGCAGCGGAGGCGTCAGACCGGGCGGCGCCCTGCGCGCGGCGTCCTGTTGCTGCGGGTGGTTGGCGCCGCAAAGGCGCGGCTACACTCCGGCGCGAGCGCCCTCTTAGCTCAGTTGGTAGAGCACCTCCATGGTAAGGAGGGGGTCGACGGTTCGAGTCCGTCAGAGGGCTTCAGCTTTCTCCCTGCTCAGTCATCGCTTTCGTCTTCCGGCGTGACGCCGATCCGTTGTTTCGGCGTCCACCGAGCGTCCACCAG
>Ga0209810_1000368_pt1 | contig 105627 bp, 95 predicted proteins | sample Coa_R1_7_FD_187159 | JGI IMG/M metagenome (GOLD analysis project Ga0209810, IMG submission 187159) | Surface soil microbial communities from Centralia Pennsylvania, which are recovering from an underground coalmine fire - Coalmine... | ecosystem: Environmental > Terrestrial > Soil >... | reverse complement strand
AGCGAGGACGAAGGGATGCGGCGTATTCCCGTACACTGAGAGGACCCACGTTGCCTCCTGGGTGCCGGTGACCGGCATTTTGAGGCAACAATTCGCTCTTCGGTGTCGATAATTTTGAGGCACTTCGCTCCGTTGAATCGTCCCACACGACGTGCTACCATACCCTTGGGAGCAGGCCAGGCGGCTACGGGCGCGCATCCGCGCGCTCGAGGAAAGTCCGGGCTCCACAGGGCAGGGTGCTGGGTAACGCCCAGTGGGGGCGACCCCGAGGACAGTGCCACAGAAATATACCGCCTCCGCCCGGAGGTAAGGGTGCAACGGTGCGGTAAGAGCGCACCAGCGGCCGGGTGACCGGCCGGCTCGGCAAACCCCACCCGGAGCAAGGTCAGGTAGAGGGAGATGAGGCGGCCCGCCGATCCCCGGGTAGACCGCTAGAGGCGCCGGGCAACCGGCGTCCCAGAGTGATGGCCGCCCTCGACAGAACCCGGCTTACAGGCCTGCTCCCGTCCGTCTCGGCCTCCCCGTCTCACGACGCGCCCGCCGCGCAGTGCCGCGCGCGGGCGCGATAACGCGATGGCGCTCGACGAGATCAACCGGTCTGCGGTCGACCGGCTGCACGCCGCCGAGCCGGTCCTCGAGGACGTCCGGCCTGCCGGAGAGGCGATCCCCGGCCTCACGGAGCGGACCGTGCTGCACGCCGGCCCGCCGGTGGCGTGGGAGGCGATGTGCGGGCCGCTCCGCGGCGCGCTGGTCGGTGCCCTCCGCCTGGAGGGGCTCGCCGTGACCGAGGAGGACGTGGCACGCCTCGCGCGCTCCGGGGAGATCGCGCTCGCGCCGGCGCACGACCTCGGCGCGGTCGGCCCGATGGCCGGCGTCATCACGGCCCGCATGCCGGTGTTCGTCGTTCGCAACCGCGCCGCGGGCAACCTGGCGTTCTGCCCGATCAACGAAGGGATCGGGCGGGCGCTGCGCTTCGGCGCGTACGACGACGGCGTGCTCGAGAGGCTCCGCTGGTTCGCCTCCACGCTCGGGCCGGCGCTGAGCGCCGCCGTGCGCGCGGCCGGGGGGGTGGACCTGCGCGGGATCATGGCGCGTGCGCTCACGATGGGGGACGAGCTGCACCAGCGCAACACCGCGGCCACCTCGCTCTTCCTCCGCGCCCTCGCGCCGCACCTCGCCGCCGTCCCCCTCGACGCCGGAGGCCGCAGCCGCGTCTTCGCGTTCCTCGCCGAGAACGATCAGTTCTTCCTGAACCTGGCGATGGCGGCCTCGAAGGCCAGCGTGGATCCGCTGCGCGGCATCCCGGGGTGCACCCTCGTCGTGGCGATGGCCCGCAACGGCACCGAGTTCGGCATCCGCGTGAGCGCGACCGGGGACCGGTGGTTTACGGCGCCGGCGCCGGTGCCCCGCGGGCTGCTGTTCCCGGGTTTCACGGAGGCCGTCTGCAACCCCGACCTGGGCGACAGCGCCATCACCGAGACGATCGGCCTGGGCGGGTGCGCGATGGCCGCCTCACCCGCGGTCGTGCAGTTCCTGGGAGGCGCGTCGGTGCACGACGCGGCGCGCATCACCCGGGAGACGGCGGAGATCGCCACAAGCCCGAGCCCGCACTATCGCATCCCGGCGCTCGAATTCGAGGGCGCGCCGAGCGGGATCGATGTCCGCCGGGTCGTGGCCACCGGGATCACGCCTGTGATCAACACGGGCATCGCGCACCGCGACGCGGGCGTCGGCCAGGTGGGCGCGGGGACGGTGCGGGCGCCGCTCGAGGCGTTCCGCAAGGCCCTCGTCGCGCTCGCCGGGGAGGAGTGACCGCGACGGCGGGCTGTGGGCCGCGCGACCGCGGGTGGTGCGCGGAGGGAACCCGCGGAAGCCCGCCGAATCCGAGCGGGGAGGCGGCGCGCGTGGCCGCCGGACGAATGACGTGCGCGCCGGTGCCTGAGCACGACCAGGTGACCGTGCGGGAGGGGAGCGCCATGACAGAGGATCGGCGGAGACGCGGGGCGCCCGGGGTCGACCGGGCGCGAGGGGGGCGCCTGACGCGACGGGAGGTGCTCGCGGCCGGGGCCGCGGGGCTCGCGGGGGCCGCCGTGGGCGCGGCGCGCCTCGACCGCGTCGCCGCCCCCGTCCGGGCGGCGCCCAGGCCGCGGCAGCTCAACATCGGCGTCGTCTCGGGGGTGGAGATCCGCGGCCTCAAGGCGATCGCGCCGATGTGGGACAAGGAGACGGGGGTCCGCCTGAACCTGGTCGAGTACCCCTACGCGAGCCTGTACGAGAAGATGGTCACGGCGTTCCAGGCCAACGCCGCGACGTTCGACATCGTGATGCTCGACGACCCCTGGATGCCGAAGTTCGGGGCCGAAGGCTGGCTCGCTCCCCTCGACGCAGCGCCGTTCAACCTGAAGCGAGATCCGGACATCTTCCCGGTGGTCTACGACCTCGGATCCTGGCCCCCGCCCAGCGGGCCGGTGCCGCCGGGCGAGGGCGGCAAACCGCGGCACCTGTACGCGATCACGCTCGTCGGCAACGTCGAGCTGTTCATGTACCGCCGCGATCTGATCCCGAGCCCGCCGCGGACGTGGGACCAGGTGCTCTCGAACGCGACGCGCCTCGGCAACCCGGGCAAGCAGTTCTACGGGTTCGCGATGCGGGGCGCCAAGGGGAACCCGATCATCTCGCAGTGGTTCCCGATCCTGCGCGCCTTCGGCGGCCGGGTGTTCGACGACCACTGGAACGTCGTGTTCAAGTCGCCGGAGTCGCTGGCCGCGCTCAAGTTCTTCGTCGGCCAGCTCAAGGCGGTCGCGCAGCCCGGCGCCGATACGGCCGATGCCGCGGACCGCACCCGGCTCGTGGCGACCGGGCACGCCGCCCAGGGCAGCGTGTGGCCGGCGGAGGCGTCCGATATCGTCGAGAACCCCTCGGTCAGCACGGTCCGCGGCAAGGTCGCCTACACGGTGCTGCCGATGGGGCCGGCCGGGAAGCACACGCCGATGATGGGCAACTGGCTCCTCGGGATCCCGAAGGCGGCGCGCGAGAAGGAGTGGGCGTACCGCTTCATCACGTGGGCGACCAGCGCCTCGGTCCAGAAGCCCTACGCCGCGGCGGGCGGCATCCCGTTCCGGAAGTCCATCCTCACCGACCCGGGCCTCAACAAGCGGTACCCGTTCTTCCGCGCGATGGCCGACTCGCTGGCCGCGCCGCCGTTCTGGCGCCCGCGCACGACCGAGTGGTCCGCGGTGGAGACGATCCTCGGCACCCACGTCAACGCGGCGCTCGCCGGCGGCGAGTCCCCAGAGCAGGCGGTCGACAAGGCGGCGACCGAGATCACCCAGCACATGCGGGAGGCGGGCTACATCAAGTAGCCGCGGCCGACCCGACTCACCCGGGCGCCGCCCCGCACGCGGGGCGGCGCCCGCCGTACGAGGGTCCCATCACGACGAGCGCGCGGCGGCTCACGGGCGCCTACCTGTTGCTGGCGGCACCGGTCCTGTTCCTGCTGACGGTCGTCGTCTACCCGCTCGTCTACGCAATCGAGCTGAGCCTGCAGTACTACCGGCTCGGCGGGTTCGCGGGCCTGCACAACTTCCTCTTCGCATTCCACGACCGCCTCTTGGGCGAGTCGCTGCGCGCGACGCTCGTCTACGTCGTGCTCGCGGTCGGCGTCGAGTGCGTGCTGGGGCTGGTCCTCGCGGTGGCCGTCCAGCGCACCGTCCGCAGCGCCCTGGGGCGCACCCTCGTCTACCTGCTGTTCATCGTGCCGATGGTCACGCCGCCGGTCGCGGCCGGCGTGATCTTTCGCCTGATGTACATCCCCGAGTACGGCATCCTCAATGTCCTCCTGCACGGCCTCGGCTACCCGGGCAGGGGCATCCTCTGGATGTCCTCCCCGGGGATGGCGATGTTCTCGGTCCTCAGCGTCGACGTGTGGCAGTGGATGCCGTTCGTCTTTCTTGTGCTGTTCGCCGGCCTCTCGGCGGTGCCCGGGGACGTGATCGAGGCCGCCGAGGTCGACGGCGCCGGCGGGTGGGCCCGGTTCCGCCAGATCGAGCTGGCCTACCTGCGTCCCCTCCTCCTGCTGGTGCTCGTGTTCCGGTTCACGGATACGTTGCGCGTCTTCGACCACGTGCAGGTCCTCACGATGGGGGGGCCGGGCTCGGCCACGGAGTTCCTCAGCCTGTACCTCTACAAGATCGCGTTCAAATTTAGCAACCTCAACTACGCGTCCGCGCTGGCGATCTACGTCGTCATCATCGTCTCGGTCGTCTTCGCCCTGACGAGCCGGTACCTGTCGGAGGAGATCGCCTGATGCGGCCCCCGGCGATCCGCCCCGCGCCCGGCGGGCCCCCGGCGGAGCCCGCCGCGGGCGCGCCGGTCGCGGCCCCGGGCCGGCCGGTGCCGGCCCGGCGGGTGCGCACGCGCGCCGGCCGTCGCGGCCGCCTCGCGCGCGGCGCCGTGCTCTCCGCGCTCGGCGGCCTGGCGGTCGTCTACGTGTTCCCGTTCTTCTGGATGCTCTCCACCTCGCTCAAGCCCACGCGGGAGCTGTACACGCAGCCGCCGACGCTGTGGCCGGTGCACCCCACCGTCGCGGCCTACCGCACGGCGCTCGTGGGAGGCCGGGACTGGATCCTGCTCCTCAATAGCCTGATCGTCTGCCTGGCCACGGTCGGGGTGGCGCTGAGCCTCGCGCTCCTCGTCGCGTACCCGATCACGCGCCTGCCGGTGCCCGCTGGGCTGCGGCGCGGCCTGTTATCGTGGCTCCTGAGCCTGCGGTTCCTGCCGTCGATGGTCGTCGTGATCCCGATCTTCGCGACGGTGCGCGCCGCCGGCCTGTACGATCGCCTGCTCGCCCTCATCCTGATCTACGCCGCGTTCTCGCTGCCGTTCGCGGTGTGGATGCTCAAGGGGTTCCTCCTGGAAATTCCGATGGAGGTCGAGGAGGCGGCGCTCGTGGACGGGGCGAGCCGGTGGCGGGCGTTCTTCCGGATCCTCCTGCCGATGCTCTCGCCGGGGCTCCTCGCCGCCGGGGTGATTACCTTTGCGCTGGCGTGGAGCGAGTTCCTGTACGCGCTGATCCTCACCGCGACCCCGCGCTCCCAGACCTTTTCGATCGGCGTGTGGAGCTTCGTCACGGAGTTCGAGATCATCTGGAACCAGATGGCCGCGATGGGGGTGGTCTCAGCGCTGGTGCCCGTCGCCCTGCTGCTGCTCGCGCGGCGCTACGTGATCTCCGCCCTGACCTTCGGCGCGGTGCGGGAGAAGGCATGAGCGCCCGCGCGCTCCTCGTCAGCGATATCGACGGTACGCTCGTGGCCGAGAACAAGGCGATCCCGCCCGGCGTGGTGGAGGCCGTGCGGGCGGCGCAGGCCACGGGCATCCGGGTCTGCCTGGCGACGGGCCGCATGTGGGAGGCGGCCCGGCCGTTCGCGGAAGCCCTGGGCGCGGACCCGCCGGCGATCCTGTACAACGGCGCGCTCGTGTACGACTTCGCCGGGGGCCGGGTGCTGTGGAGCGCGCGGCTGCCGCGCGAGGCCGCGCGCCGCCTCCTGGCGGTGATCCGGTCGTTCCCCCGGGTCTCGCCGCAACTGTACGTGCGGGGCCGCGTGTTCGCCGAGCGGAGGACCCCCTACGTCGATCTGTACGCCCGCCGCGAGCGGCTCGCCGTGGAGATCGCCCCCGACTTCGACGCGCTGCTCACCGAGGATCCGGTGAAGATCCTCGTGGTCGGCGAGCGGGCGGACCTCGATGCCCTGAGCGCGACGCTCGCCGCGCTGCCGGGGACGCCGGTCAACCAGGTGTTCTCGCAGCACGACTACCTGGAGATCCTGCCGGCCGACGTCAGCAAGGGCACGGCGCTGCCGGTGCTGGCCCAGGCGGTGGGCGTCCCGCTCGAGCGTGTCGTGGCCGTGGGCGACAACCTCAACGACCTCACGATGCTGCAGGTCGCCGGCCTGGGCGTCGCGGTGGAGGGCAGCCCGCCGGAGCTGCTCGCCGCGGCCGACTGGGTGTGCCCGCCGCCGGAGCGCGAAGGCCTGCGCGTGGTGATCGAGCGGCTGCTCGCGCCGACCCGCGACGTCACCGCGAAGCGGGATTCCGGCCGTACCACATCGTAGAGGTCTTCGGGGACCGCGCGGGCGGGGATCTGCCGCCCGCTCACGCCGCCGAGCGTCCCGCTGATCCCCTGGCGCGGCAGCGGCGGCCCTCACCGGCCCGCCGGGCCCGGACTCGGAAGGAGGCGACACGTGTGACCCAGTGGACGATCCCGCCCCGTGGCGGGCACATGGACAAGCGCACCGGCGTCTATCTCCAGAATATGACCGGCCACGAGGTGGAGGAGCGCCTCAAGCACAACGACATCCTGCTGGTCCCGCTCGGCGCCACCGAGGCGCACGGAGCGCACGCGCCGCTCGGGGAGGACGTCTTCCTCGTCTGCCGGATGGCCGAGGAAGTCGCGTCGCGTACCGGGTGCACGGTCGCCCAGCCGCTCTGGTACGGCTCGCACCCGTACCACCACCTGGGGATGCCGGGCACGGTCGTGATCCCGGAGGATACCTTCACCGGGTTCGTCCGCGCGATGATCGCGGGGTTCTGGAACATGGGGTTCCGCAAGCAGATCCTGCTCAACGGGCACGGCCAGGAGTACGTGATCCCGACCGCGATGCACCAGTTCGCGAAGCGGTACCGGGTGCCCAGCCTCCTGCTGCTCGTCAACTGGTACCACCCGATCCGCGAGCACTTCAAGCTCCGGAGCGAGGGCGGGCCGTACGAGACGCCGTTCATCCACGCCGACGAGGTGGAGACGAGCTGGTCGCTCGCGCTGTTCCCGGAGCTCATCGACATGCGGCACGCGCCGGACAACAAGATCGTCGGCTTCCTGCCGGGCGACCACGTCGATAAGGCGGGCAACCTCCTCAACCGCCCGATCAACTGGTACAGCCAGGTCGGCGCCGGGCCGGTGGAGGTCAAAGCGTACATCGAGGGCGTCGTCGGACGCTCCAGCTTGGCGCGGGCCGAGAAGGCGTACGAGGGCGTGGAGCAGCTCCTCGACTACCTCGAGCGCCTGGTTCGGGACGTCCACACGGCGTTCCCTCCGGGGAAGCTGCCGCCGATCGAGATGGTGACCGAGCGCGATCGGGAGGAGCTGGACGCGGTGCTGCGGGGCCCGAAGCAGGGCGGCAAGAGCATCTACAGCCTCGGGTATCCGCCGTGACGTCGCCGCGGCGCACCCCGGCGGGCGGCGGACGGGGCCAAGCGGCGTTGGAGCCGACGTGAGCCGTCGCGGTCCGCTGGGGGCCTTTCGATGAACCTCTCCTACGTGGTCTCCACCTCCGCGACCCGCTTCGCCGCGGTCGGACAGGGGCGGGGCCCGGCCGAGGCGATGCGGTTCCTGGCCGGGGTGGGGTTCGAGGGCGTCGAGCTGGCGATCCGCGACCCCTCCCAGGTCGACGTGGGCCGGCTCGCCGCGGTGGCGAGCGGCCTGGGCGTGGCCGTGCCGGCGATCGGTACAGGTCAAGCCTACCTGGAGGAGGGGCTCTCGCTGGCCGCCCCGGAGGCGGCGATCCGCGAGCGGACCGTCGGACGGCTGCTCGCACACGTCGACACCGCGCGGCGGATGCACGCGCTGCTCATCGTGGGGCTGATCCACGGGCCGATCCCCCCGGAGGCGGATCGCGAGGCCGCCGCGGCCCGCCTGCTCGACGGCCTCGGTCGCGTGGCGCGCGCCGCCGCTGAGGCGGGGGTGCGGATCGTCATCGAGCCGATCAACCGGTACGAGAGCAACTGGCTGAATACCGTAGAGGAAGTCCTGGAGTTGATCGAGCGGCTCGGCGCGGACAACGTCGGCGTGCTCCCGGACACGTTCCACATGAACATCGAGGAGGCCAGCATCCCCGCCGCCCTTCGCCGCGCCGGGCCGCGCGTGTGGCACGTGCACGTCGCGGACAGCAACCGGCGGGCGCCGGGGGACGGCCACCTCGAGTGGGCGGAGGTCGTCGCGGTCCTGCGCGAGATCGGCTACACCGGCTTCCTCTCTGCCGAGATCCTCCCGCACCCCACGCTCGAGGAGGCGGCGCGGCGGACGATCGAGGTGCTGCGCGCGCATGTCCCCCGCTCGGCGCGGGCGGCCGGGCCCGGGGGCCACGTGGCGCCGTAGGTCGCCATCAAAGCAGGCGCGCGCGAGGGAGCATCGCCGCGCGCCTCACGAGCCTGCTGGCTCGCCTCTCTCCACCGGGGAGTGCCCCGCTCCTGCACCCGTCTCGCGGCCGTTGTCCTGGCCCGGGTCCGGGCGCCCGGCGCGGGCGGGTCTCCGGCGGATGGGGTTCAGCCCCGACGCATCGCCGTGCTCCCGCGATGCGTCGGGGTGGGACGCCGTGCCTCGACCGGACGCGCGGGGCGCCCCGCGGCCGATTCGTCTCGCTGCCGCCCCCCTCGGACGCCGGAGATCGTGCCTGGTGCGACTCCGCAGAACGTCGGCGCCCGTGAGCAGGGCAGGGGGGGCGCCTCCGAGAAGTGTCCCGCAGCCCCGTTCGCCCTGCCGGGCGAGCGCTCCACGCCGCGCTCGCGAGCACGCCAGGCGTGCTCGCCGGAGATCGCACACGCCCGATCCGTTGGGGGTGGTAGTATGCAGGAATCCTGGCGCCGCTACCTGCGCCTCGGCATCGTCCACTTCATGGCCTACCCGGCCGTGATGAACGGCGAGGGTCCGTACGTCGAGACGCTTCGCCAGATCGCCGCCGACCCGTTCTTCACCGCGGTCGAGGTCGGCTGGATCAACGATGCCGCGCAGCGCAAGGCGGCCGCCACGCTGCTGGCCGAGGCTCATCTGGACGTGGGGTTCGGGGCGCAGTCCGCGCTGCTCGTGACCAAGTCCAACCTCAACGCGCTCGACGAGCGGGCGCGGCAGAGCGCCGTGACGCTCGTCCAGGGGTGCATCGACCAGGCGGTCGAGCTCGGGGCCAAGCGCGTCGCGGTGCTGAGCGGGCCGTACCCCGGCCCGGGGGACGAGGCGAGGGCGGTCGAGCGCTTCGTGGAGTCGCTGAAGGAGCTGTGCGCGTACGGCCGCCGCCGCGGTGTCGGGATCACGCTGGAGACGTTCGACCGGACGATCGAGAAGAAGGCGCTCGCGGGTCCGACCCCGCTGTGCGTCGAGATCTCCGAGGCCGTGCGCGCCGACTACCCGGAGTTCGGCCTGATGATCGATCTCAGCCATATCCCGCTGCTCGGGGAGCGCATCCGCGACTGCCTGATCGCCGCCCGCGATCACCTGGTGCACGCGCACATCGGGAACTGCGCGGTGCGCGACCGGGCGCACGTGGCCTACGGCGATGTGCACCCCCGGTTCGGCATCCAGGGCGGCGAGAACGACACGCCGGAGGTGCTGGAGTTCCTGCGCGTTCTGTTCGAGATCGGGTACCTCGGCGGCGCCTCGGCCGGGACCGAGCGCCGCCCGTTCCTCAGCTTCGAGGTGAAACCGCTGCCCGGCGAGGCCACCGAGACCGTGGTCGCGGGCGCCAAGCGCGTCTTCGAGGACGCCTGGGCCCTGCTCTGACCGCCGCGGGATCTCCCATCGGAGCCGGTGGACTGATGCATCGAAAGGAGCAGGAGCGATGACAACGCCGCGGATCTACATCACCCGTCCCCTGCCGGAGGCGGCGATGCGCGTGCTGGAGGGGACTGTCGAGTACCGCGCCTGGGACCGCGACGACGAGGCGGTCCCGCGGGAGACGCTGCTCCGCGAGGTCGTCGACGTCGACGGGATCATCTGCATGATCACGGAGAAGATGGACGCCGAGGTGATCGACCGGGCGCGTCGGTGCCGCGTCATCTCCCAGGTGGCCGTGGGGTACGACAACATCGACGTCGCGGCGGCGACCCGCCGGGGGATCGTCGTCACCAACACCCCCGGCGTGCTGACCGAGACCACCGCGGACATGGCGTGGGCGATCCTGCTCGCCACGGCCCGGCGCGTCGTCGAAGGGGACAAGTTCACCCGCTCCGGCCGCTGGAAGACCTGGGAGTTGATGGGGTTCACCGGTCAGGACGTGTACGGGGCGACCCTGGGGATCGTGGGCATGGGGCGGATCGGGACCGCGATCGCGCGGCGAGGGAAGGGGTTCGCGATGCCGGTCCTCTACCACAACCGCAGGCGCGTGGACGCCGCGCTCGAGCAGGAGCTGGGCGCGCGCGCCGTGGGGTTGGACGAGCTGCTGCGGGAGTCCGACTTCGTCGTCGTCAGTTGCGCGCTCACCCCCGAGACGCGCCACCTCATCGGCGAGCGCGAGCTGGGGCTGATGAGGCCGACCGCGGTCCTCGTGAACATCGCCCGCGGGCCGATCGTGGACCAGCGCGCCCTGTACCGGGCGCTCGTCGACCGGAAGATCTGGGCGGCCGGGCTGGACGTCTTCGAGACCGAGCCCGTGCCGACCGATGAGCCGCTCCTGCGGCTCGACAACGTCGTCGTGCCGCCGCACCTGGGCAGCGCGAGCATCAAGACGCGCATCAGGATGGCCACGATGGCCGCCGAGAACTGCGTGGCCGGGGTGACCGGCAAGGTCCCGCCGAACGCCGTCAACCGCGAGGCGCTGGAGCACCGCTGAGCGGCCCGAGACGTGCCCGGCCCGTGCGTCCTCACGCTCGACCTCGGCACCTCGGCCTGCAAGGCGACGCTGTTCCGGCTCGACGGCGGGATCGCGGCGCAGGCCTCGGTCGAGTACCCGACGCGGCATCCCGCGCCGGGGTGGGCGGAGCAGGAAGCGGACGCGTGGTGGGATGCCGCCTCCGCCGGGGTGCGCCGGCTGCCCCCGGATCTCAGGCGCAGCGTCGTGGCGGTGGGCCTGTCGAGCCACCGGGGCGGCGTCGTGCCGGTCGACGCCGCCGGCCGGCCCCTCGGCCCGTGCATCATCTGGATGGACCGGCGGTCCCTGCCGCAGCTCGAGGCCTTCGTGCGCGCGTTTGGGCGGGAGCGCCTCCACCGCGTCACCGGCCTCGTGCCGGACACCGAGTTCACCGCGAGCAAGCTGCTGTGGCTGCGCGAGCACGACCCGGCGACCTTCCGCGCGGCGCGTGCGTACCTGCAACCGCGCGACTACCTGTACCTGCGCCTCACCGGCGAGCCGGCGACGGATTACACGCTCGCCTCGCGCACGATGCTCCTGGACATCACACAGCGCACGTGGTGGGCGGACGGATGCGCGTACGTCGGCGTGACGCCCGGCGCCTTCCCCCCGCTGTTCCCGTCCGCGGCGGCGCCCTACCGCGTCTCCGATGAGGCGGCCGCGATCCTCGAGATTCCCGCCGGCGTCCCGGTCGCGGTGGGCGCCGGGGACCGTCCGTGCGAGGCGCTGGGGTGCGGGACCGGCGCGGGCCGCGTGATGGTCAGCACGGGCACGACGACGAACGTCTCGGCCGTGGTCCCGGACATCCCGGCGGTGCTGGACCCGCGTGTCATGTCCTCGCTGCACGCGGTGGACGGCGCGATCCTGCTCGAGCAGGGGATGAGCGCCTCCGGCGCGATCCTCCGGTGGATGCGGGACCGCCTCCTCGCCGGGCGCACCGACTACCCGAAGCTCGACGCGCTGGCCGCCTCCGCGCCCGCCGGCGCGGGCTCGCTGCTGTTCCTGCCGTTCATGATGGGCGCGCGAGCCACGCGCTGGGATCCCGACGCGCGCGGGGTCTGGTTCGGGCTTACCGAGGCCCACGACCGCGGGGCGCTCGTCCGCAGCATCATGGAAGGGGTGGCCTACGAGGTCCGGGCGTGCCTAGACGTGCTGGAGGGGATGGGCGTCCGCGCGGGCGAGGTCGTCGCGGTCGGCGGCGGAGCGCGCAGCGCCCTGTGGGATCGGATCCTGGCCGACGTGCTGGACCGGCCGGTCGGCGTCCCGCGGCAGACCGACGCCGCATCCCTCGGCGCGATGCTGCTGGCCGCGGTCGCGATCGGATGCTATCCGACCCCGGAGCGCGCCGCGAGGTCCCTGAACCCGGTGGTCGAGACGTACCGCCCAAGCCCGCGGGCGGCGGCGGCCTACCGCGCGCTGTGGGATACTTATATGAGGCTGTACGATGCGCTCCGGCCGGTGTTCCGTGAGATCGCGGCGTCCCAGCGCGAGGGAGGGGCAGACGGGCGCCCCGGCACGGCCCCGGCCCGCGAGGGGTGATCACGATGGTGACGCAGGAAGATCCCCGCCCGCTGATCGCGGCGACGATGGGCGACCCGGCCGGGATCGGGCCGGAGATCCTGGCGAAGGCGTTGGCGGATTCCACGATCCCGCCGATCGCGCGCGCCCTCGTCGTCGGCGACGCCGGGGTGATGACACGGACCGTCCGGGACCTCGGCTTGCCGCTCGTCGTCCGCGCGGTCGCGTCTCCCACGGACGGCCGGTACGCCGCCGGCACGATGGACGTGCTCGACCTCGCCACCGTGGACCTCGCGTCGCTCCGGATGGGGGAGATCCAGGCGGCGGCGGGCCGTGCGGCGGGGGAGGCGGTCGAGCGAGCGGCCCGGCTCGCGCTCGCGGGCGAGGTGGACGCGATCGCGACCGCCCCGCTCAACAAGGAGGCGCTGTGGGCGGCCGGGTACCCCTACCCCGGCCACACCGAGATGCTGGCGGCGCTGACGGGCAGCCCGGAGTCGCTCACGATGTTCGTGGTGGGGCGGCTCCGGATCTTCTTCCTCACCCGCCACGTCTCGCTGCGCGAGGCGATCGGCCAGGTCACGCGCGAGCGGGTACAGGAGACGCTGCGGATCATGGGCGGCGTCTTGCAAGACCTGGGGCTCGCGTCGGCCCGGATCGCCGTCGCCGGCCTCAACCCGCACGCCGGCGAGGGCGGGAAGCTGGGGGACGAGGAGATCCGCGAGATCGCGCCGGGCATCCAGGCCGCTCGGGCCGCGGGTCTGGATGTGTCGGGGCCGGTGCCGGCCGACTCGGTGTTCCACCTCGCGGCCGAGGGAAGGTTCGACGCGGTGCTCGCGCTCTACCACGACCAGGGGCACATCGCGGCCAAGATGATGGATTTCTACAAGACCGTGAGCGTTACGACGGGACTGCCGTTTGTGCGGACGTCCGTGGACCACGGCACCGCGTTCGACATCGCCGGCAAGGGCGTGGCCAGCCCGGTGAGCATGATCGAGGCGATCCGGGTCGCCGCCGAGCTGACGGTGAGCCGCCGGGTGCGGGCCGGGGCCTGAACAAGTGCCCCGGGTCGCCACGCGCGAGTGGGGAGACCGGGTTTGCGTCGCGTCGCTCCACACCGGCGCAGGGTCGCGTCGCGGGCGCGGCGGGCGGATGCCCGCCCCCGTTCGTGACCGCCACCGGATGGCGCAGCGGAGCAGCGGCCTGCGCGCACGGGCGCCGCGTCAGTCCTTCAGCGCCCCCGAGAGCGCCGAGACGTAGTGCTCGGCGAAGAACGAGTACATGAGCGCGACCGGCACGGAGCCGAGCAGCGCCGCCGCCATCAGCGGCCCCCAGTGGTACACGTCCCCGGTCACCAGCTCGATGATCGAGCCCACCGGCACCGTCAGCTTCTCCGGGGAGGTGATGAACACGAGCGCGTACAGGTACTCGTTCCAGGACAGCGTGAACGCGAACACCGTCGAGGAGAAGATGCCGGGCAGCGACAGCGGCAGCACGATCTTCCACAGCACCGCGAGGCGGTTCGCCCCGTCGATCCGCGCGCTCTCCTCCATGTCGTGCGGGATGGAGCGGAAGTAGCCCATCAGCAGCCACGTGCAGAACGGGATGAGGAACGTCGGGTACGTCAGCACGAGCGCCCACAGGTTGTCGAAGAGGCGCAGGTGGAAGATGATGTCCGCGAGCGGGATGAAGAGGATGATCGGCGGCACGAGGTACGTGAGGAAGATCGAGACGCCGAGCGTCCCCGAGCCCGGGAACCGGAGGCGCTGGATCGCGTACGCGGCGAGCAGGCTCACGATCACCGAGATGAGCGTGGAGACGATCGCGACCCACGTCGTGTTCCACAGCCAGGAGGGGTAGTGGCTCTGGGTGAACAGGAACCGGATGTGGTCGAGCGTGGGGTGCCACGTCCAGAACGGGTTCAGGTGGGGGTTGTACAGGTCGGCGTTCGGCTTGAACGTGGTGACGAGCATCCAGTAGAACGGGAACAGCAGGAACACGAGGAACGCTCCGAGCGGGATGTAGAACGTGATCGTCCGCGTCAGAAATGACTCACGCATCGCCGGCGCTCGTATCTCGTCCCGCGTCCGCGCCCGCCGGGTGGATCCGCGCTGCAGGCCCGGCCGCCGTTGGGAGGGGGCGGAGGCCCGACCCGAGCGCACCGTCCGCGATGCCACGCTCGCGCCGTCTCGCCGCACCCCCCTCAGGCGTCGGCACCATGCCCTAGTCCTCCCGCCGCAGGTTCCGGAAGCTCACGAGCACGCAGACGACCAGGACCGGGAAGATCGCCATCGCGACCGCCGCGCCCTCGCCGAGGTGGCCGCCCTGGATCGCCCGCTGGAACGCGAGCGTGCCGTACAGGTGCGTCGCGTTGTTGGGGCCGCCGCGCGTGATCACCCAGGGCAGCTGGAAGTCCGCGAACGTCCAGATGAGCGAGAACATCGTGATCACGATCGTGAGCGGGGTTACGAGAGGCATCGTGATGTGCCGGAAGATCGCCCACCGGCCGCCGCCGTCGATCGCCGCCGCCTCGTAGAGCGACGGCGAGATCGTCTGCAGGGCGGCGAGCAGGCCGATCGCGTAGAAGGGTACGCCGCGCCAGATGTTGGCGATGATGAGCGCGAGCCGCGCCAGGGCGGGGTCTCCGAGGAAGTCGATGTTGTGCGCGACGAGCCCGAGGTGCCGCAGCGTCCAGCTAATGATGCCGAACGTCGGGTCGTAGATCCACCAGAACGAGATCGCCGACAGGACCGTGGGCACGATGTACGGCAGCAGGACGATGGCCCGGATGAACCGCTTGAACAGGAACTCCCGGTTCAGCACGATCGCCAGGGCCATGCCGAGGACGAGCTTGAACGTGCACGCGACGATCGTGTACAGGAACGTGTTGAACGTCGTGAGCCGGAAGAGCGGATCGCCGAGGAGGCTCAGATAGTTGCCCAGGCCGATGAAGTCGCCGCCGCGTCCGATGATGGCGTTGGTCATGCTGAGGTAGATCCCCAGCAGGAACGGGTACGCGAGCAGGACCGCCAGGATGAGGACGGCCGGCGCGACGAACAGGAGCCCGAGGGCCGTGCGGTCCTCGAGCAGGCGCGCGAGCGGCGCCCGGCGCGCGGGCCGCGGCAGGACCGCTTCGGCCTTGACGGCGTTCATCGCCCGCCCGGGCGCCGCGGTCGCCGGGCCCCCGCGCCCGTCCGGTGACGAGCCGCCGCCCCGCTCATCGCCGCGTGGTCAGGGGGCGGCGCCCGGGCGGGCGCCCGCCGAAGCCCGCGCGTCCCGCACGCCGTCCCCGCGACCGGCGGCGCGGCATCGGCTCAGCGCCCCGCGCGGCCGGCTAGCCCTTCGCAATCCGGGCGAGCCGCGTCTCCGCGTTCGCCAGGGCATCCTTGGCGCTCTTCCCCCCGACCGTGGCGTTCGCGAACATGTCCACGACGAGGTACTCGGCGAGCGCGGCCGCCGGCTTGGGCCCCGGCGCCGCGGCGTAGCTGTCGGGGAGCATCCGCCGCACGCAGTACTGATACGGCAGGGCCTTCGGGTCGCTGTGCCACACCGGCACGTTCTCGTAGGCCCGGAGGGCGCTGGAGTAGTACCCGAGCGTCGTGTTGATCCAGCCGTCGTACTGGCCTTCCTCCATGCAGAACCGGAGGTAGTCCTTGGCGGCGTTCGGGTACTTCGAGTACTTGAAGATCATCGCGACCGGCATGAGCGGCAGCTCCGTCGGGTGCCCGACCGGTCCGACCGGGTAGATGGCGTGGTTCATGTCCGCGGCGATCTGCGGGAACTGCTGCTTCGCGACGAAGTAGATGCTGATCCCGTTGAGCGTCACGCTGATGTTGCCGGACAGGAAATTCTTGTTGTTGTCCGGATCCAGCCACGAGCCGACGCCCTGGATCATCGTGGAGTACAGCTCCTTCACGTTCTCGATCGCGTGTAGCGTCGCCTCGCTGCGGATCGCCGGGCTGCCGTCGGGGTTCCATACCTTGCCGCCGTGCGCCCACAGCCACCAGTAGGTGAAGTTGTTGCCGTCGCCGACGGCGTGCCCGAGGGTGAACCCGGTCGGGTGCCCCTTGGCCTTGAGCGCCTTGCACATCTTGATGAAGGTCGGGATATCCTTCGGAACGCTCTCGTACCCGGCCTCCCGGAGCCAGGAGATCCGGTACGCCACGCAGGAGCCGTCCACGCCGACCGGCAGGGCGATCCAGTGCCCGGTCGCCTTGTTGAACCCGTACGCCCGGCACACATCGTACCATCCCCCGTACTTCTTGCCGAGGTACTCCGCCAGGTCGTCGAGGGGCACGAGCTTCTCCGGGTAGAGGTGCGGGTCGTCGTAGAACGTGGTGACGATGTCAGGGCCGGCGCCCACGTTTGCGGCGACGGAGGTCTTGGACGGGATATCCGGCCAGTTCACGTATTCGATCGTCACCGGCACGCCCGTCTTCTGCGACCACGCCTTGGTGATCTTGTCCCAATACGGCTGGTCCACGGGGACGAACTGCGCCCAGCGGAGGACGCGCAGCGAGGCGCCCTTCTCGATGGGAAACTCCATGTGCATGCCGGGGACGCCGTAGGTTGCGCCCTCGGCGCGCTCGGCGAGCCCCAGGAGGTTGCTCGCCCCGAGGGTCGCGCCCGCGAGGCCCGCCGCCCCGGCTGCCAGGAGCTCCCGGCGCGTCAGGGCGGCCGGACGCCGGCGCGCGCGGTCCGTGTCGGCCGTCTGCGATATGGTGCGCTCGTCTGCCATCTCGGCATTCCCCCCCATGCGCGTCACAGTGTGGGCACTGTATTCTCTGTGGCCTCCGGCGCTCCCTTGGCGGGGCCGCGGCCGGGCGGCTCCCGTCGCCGGGGGCCCCACCCGGACGCTACGCAGGGGGACAGGCGTCGGTTCTGCGGCGGCGCCCGGGCCCGGCGGCGGCGCAAGGGGAGGCGGCCCGCGAGGTGCTATAATGACCGGGAGAACCATCGGGAGCGACGGATGCGGTGTCCTCGGTGCGGCCGCCAGACCGTGATCAGTCACGTCACGATCCGGTGGGTCCAGGTGAAAGGATCGTTTCTCCCCGAGCGGGGATACTACTGTACCGCGTGCGGGAACGCCTTTGAGGCTGCCGCGCCGGCGCGCGACGAATTTGCGTTTCGCTCGGTGCACGTGGACGCCATGAGCGACGCGCTCCGCCGGCTGCAGGAGAGCGGCGACATCGTCGTCGTTCGCCACAAGACGGGCGTCCGCGAGGTCCTGTACTGATCCTGCTGCTCGCCGCCGGCGCCGGGGCCGCGATCGGCTGGGCGCGCGGCGGTCGGCTCGCGGGGCTCGCCTCGCTATCCATCCGCGCGTTTCCCCTGCTTGTCACGGGCGTCGTTCTCGTCGCCGCTGCCCGCACGCCGTGGATCCCGTCCCCGGCGGCCGGGATCCTCGTGAGCGCCGGATACCTGGCGGCGCTCGCCGCGCTGTGGATCAACCGGTCGATCCCGTGGTGCGTCGCCGTGCTGGCCGGCGCGGCGCTCAACAGCGCGGCGATCCTGGCGAACGGCGGGCGGATGCCGGTGGCGCCGTCCGCGCTGGGATCCGCCGGCGCCCCGCTCGCGCACGCCGTCGTGGCGGGCGGGGACCCCCGGCACGTGCTCGCACGGCCCGGCGCGCCGCTCGCGCTGCTCGGCGACACGCTAGCGCTCGGCATCGGCGGGGTGGGGCTCGTGGTGAGCCCCGGAGACCTGGTCATGGCGATCGGCCTCGCGGCGCTGGTGCAGGCCGCGATGCGTGCAGAGGCTTCCGTGGCATAAGCTCGCACTTCAGCGTCCTAAAGCGAACAAGTGTACGTTCACGACCTCCGGGACCGGGGGTCTATTTTTCTTCTCCTCGGGGCATCAGGTTGCAGGAGAATGGGGATGAGTGGAGAAATGTGGAGTCCCGTAGGGAGACGTGGGGAGATCGCACGGCGCGGTCACTGATGCTCAGGGGGGAAGCGCAGTACGCGCTCGACGACAAGGGGCGAGTGGTGATCCCTCCCAAGTTTCGGGCAGTCATGGGAGATCGGATCATCGTGACCCGGTGGATCGATCCCTGTTTGGCAGCGTTCTCACCCGTCGAGTGGCAATCCCTGGAAGAGAAGCTTAGAAAGCTGCCCCTGGGCAATCGTGACTTCGTTCGGCTGCTCCTGTCGGCGGCCGAGGACTGTGACCTGGATCGACAAGGGCGCATCGTGCTGGCCCCCCACCTGCGAGAGCACGCCGGGATCACCCGCGGCGTCACGATCGTGGGCGCGGGCGCGCACCTCGAGATCTGGAGCACGCCGAACTGGCGCCGGCGGCTCCAGAAGATCCGGAAGGCGCCTGAGGAGCTGGCCGAGCAGCTCCAAGCCCTGATCTTGTAAGCGCGCGGCGATCGAGGATCGCGGTGGTGACGAGTGGACGCGGTCGCGGCCGGGTGGATGAGTGTGGCAGCGGAGCTTTCGCACGCGCCGGCGCACGTTCCGGTGCTCGTGGACGAGGTGCTGGCGTACCTGGCGCCGCGTCCCGGCGCCGTGATCGTTGACGCGACGGTCGGGGAGGGCGGGCATGCGGAGGCGCTCCTCCGCCGGATCGCGCCCGCCGGCAGGCTTGTCGGGCTGGACCGCGATGCCGACGCCGTCCGCGCAGCGGAGGAACGGCTGCGCCGGTTCGGCCGGAACGCGATCGTCTGCCAGGCCAGCTTCGCCGAGCTGGCGGACGTCCTGGACGGGCTTGGGGTGGGCGCCGTCGACGGCGTGCTGTTCGACCTCGGCCTCTCGACGCGCCAGCTCCTCGACCCCGCGCGCGGGTTCAGCTTCGAGCGCGCGGGCCCGCTCGACATGCGCCTGGACCGGGCCCAGGCCACGACCGCGGCGGACCTCGTGAACAAGCTGTCCGAGCACGAACTCGCCGACCTGATCTACCGATACGGCGAGGAGCGCGCCTCCCGCCGGATTGCCCGCCAGATCCTCGCGCGGCGGCCGCTGCGCACGACCCGGGACCTCGCGCGCGCCGTCGAAGCGGCCCGGGGAGGGCCGCGCGGGCGGATTCACCCCGCGACCCGGACGTTTCAGGCCCTGCGCATCGCCGTCAACCGCGAGCTGGAGGCGCTGGAGCGCGGGCTCCCCCAGGCGATCGAGCGCCTGCGCCCGGGCGGCCGTCTCTGCGTGATCGCGTTCCACTCGCTGGAAGACCGGATCGTGAAGCAGACGCTCGCGCAGTATTCGCGGGGGTGCACGTGCCCTCCCGAGCTGCCGGAGTGCCGGTGCGGTGGCCGGCGCCTCCTCCGGGTGCTCACGAAGAGGCCGGTGACGCCCACCCCGGAGGAGGTGCGCCGCAACCCGCGAGCGCGCAGCGCCCGGCTGCGCGCGGCCGAGCGCCTCGGCACGGGGGAACCGCGACGCAGCCAGGTGGCGCGGGAGACGGAGAGCCCATGATGCTGGCTGCGCGGGCACAGAACGCGACGACAACAACGGTGCTCGACCCCGCCGCCCGGCGGACCGCGCGGGGCGTGACGGGGATCACGGAGCGCCCATACCTATGGGGCCCAGGAGGGAGAGAGGCGACCCGGCGTCGGCGGAGACGTTATCCCATGCTCGCAGCGCTCACGATCGCAGCACTCGCCGTGCTCCCGTTCATCGCATACGTCGCAGCCGTTTCCAACGCCGCACGCATCGGCTACCAGATTCTCAAGGAGACGCAGGACATCGCCGCTCTTGAAACGGACCACGAACGCCTCCAAGCCATCGCCTCCTCCCTGAGGGCCCCGGATCGGATCGAGCGTCTGGCCACCACCCGCCTGGGTTTGCGGGCCCCCGGCGCCGGCCAGATCGCCGCGCTGGAGCTGCCGGCCCCGGCGACGGATCGCAAGCCCCGCGGCGGGCCGGGGCTCTGGCAGCGGCTGGGCGAGTACTTCCACCGCAGCGAGGCGCAGGCGGCACCGCTGCCGAGATGACACCCCGGGCTCGCCGGCCGGCGCCCGGCGCGAGAGGCGCCGTCGCCCGGTGGCGGATCACGGTGTGGCTGGCCGCCTGGATCGTCGTCTTCTCGCTCCTCCTGCTCCGCATGGTCGACCTGCAGGTCGTCCGCGCGGGCGTGCTCACGCGCCTGGCGATTCGCCAGCAGATCGAGTCCATCCAGCTTCCCGGGCGGCGCGGTCTGATCCTGGACCGGATGGGGCGTCCCCTCGCGGTCAACGTCGAGGTGGACTCGGTGTACGCGGTGCCGCGGGCGATCGAGGATCCGCAGGCGTTCGCGCGACGCGTCGCGCCGCTCCTCGGCCTACGGGGCGCGGACGTGGTCGCGCGCCTCGGACGCGGCGGGCCGTACTTCGCCTGGCTGGCGCGGCGCCTGCCCTCCCCGGTCTCGCGCCGGCTGAGCGCGCTCGGCCTGGGCGACGCGATCGGCGTCCTCCCGGAGTCGCGGCGGGCCTACCCGGCCGGGGAGCTGGCGGCGAGCGTCATCGGCTTCGCGGGCGTGGACAACACCGGGCTGGCCGGGCTCGAGCTCCAGTACGATCCTGTGCTGCGCGGCACCGGCGGGGTGGGCCTCGCGGATCGCGATGCGATCGGCCGCGAGCTGGTGCAGACCCAGCGGATCGTGACACCGCCCCGGGACGGCGACACGCTCGTCCTTACGCTCGACGAGGTGATCCAGCACATCGCCGAGCGCGAGCTGGCCCGGGCCCTCCGGGACACCCACGCGCGCGGCGGCGTGGCGATCGTCATGGACCCGCAGACCGGGCAGATCCTCGCGATGGCAGGGCTCCCATCGTTCGATCTCAACCACTACCAGCAGGCGCCGCCCGCGCTGTGGAAGAGCCGCGCGGTCGCGGATGTGTACGAGCCGGGATCCACCTTCAAGCTGATCCTCGCGGCTGCGGCGCTCGACGCGCACGCGGTGACGCTCGACGACCGGTTTGCCGATCCGGGCAAGATCCGGATCAACGGGGCGACGATCCACGACGCGGAGCCGACCGAACACTTCGCGTCCCTGGGCCTGGCCGACATCGTGAAGTACTCGAGCAACGTGGGGGCGGCGCAGGTCGCGACCCGCCTCGGCAAGGCCGCCTTCGCCGCGTACATCCGGCGGTTCGGGTTCGGGCGTCCCACCGGGATCGACCTCCCCGGGGAGGCGGCGGGGATCGTCCGGCCGGTGAGCGAGTGGCGCGGGCCGTCCCTCCAGAACATCGGGTTCGGGCAGGGGATCTCGGTGACCCCGATCCAGCTCCTCGTCGCCGCGTCCGCGTTCGCCACGCACGGGCTCGCCGTCCACCCCCACCTCGTCGAGGTGATCCGCGATCCCGCGGGCCACGCCGTCGCGACGCCGGGCGACCTGCCGCCCACGCGGGTCATCGAGCCCGAGATCGCCGACCAGGTCTTCGCGATGATGCGGGCGGTGGTCGCCGGCGGAACCGGGGTCAAGGCGCAGGTCCCCGGGTACGAGGTCGCGGGCAAGACCGGGACCGCCCAGCGTCCCAGTCCCCGCGGGGGGTACGAGCCGGGCGCCTATGTCTCGTCGTTCGTCGGCATCGTGCCAGCCTCCTCGCCGCGCCTGGCGATCCTCGTCATCGTGGACACGCCCCGCGGGGCCTACTTCGGCGGGGATGTGGCCGCGCCGGTGTTCCGGGAGATCGCCCGGCAGGTGCTGTGGTACCTGCGCGTGCCGCCGACGCGGCCGCTGCCCCCGTCCCCGACCGCGCGGGTCGCTATGCCCGGCTAGGGCATCTTGCTATAGTGGAAGGCGGGCGCACAGGGCGCCGCGTGCCGTGCGTGGGCGGGGGCGGAGCACACCTGCGGTGAGAGCCGGGGATCCGGGAACGCGATGATGCGGCTTGGGGAGTTGCTCGCGGCCCTCCGGCGCTCCCTCGGCGAGGCGAGCGCGACGCTCGTGGGGTCGGCCGAGCGCGACGTCGCCGGGCTCGCGTATCACTCGCAGCAGGTGCGCGCGGGCGATCTGTTCGCGGCGCTGCGGGGGACATCGCAGGACGGCCACCGCCACGCGGCCGAGGCGGTCCGGCGCGGGGCGGCGGCGCTGCTCGTGGACCACCCGCTGCCGGACCTCGATGCCCCACAGGTCGTGGTGCCGGACACGCGCCGCGCGCTCGCCCACCTCGCCGCGGCATTCTACGGCCACCCCTCCGAGAGCCTGTGGGTGTGCGGGGTGACCGGCACGAACGGCAAGACGACCACGACCTACCTCCTCGACGCGATCCTGGCGCGCGCCGGTCGCCGCACCGCGGTCGTCGGCACGCTCGGCGTGCGGGCGCTGGGCCGGCCCGTGGAGTTCCACGCGACGACGCCGACGACCCCCGAGGCGCCGGACCTCCAGCGCCTCCTGCGGGAGCTGGCCGGCGCCGGCGTCGACCACGTCATCATGGAGGTGACGTCACACGCCCTCGAGCTGAGCCGCGTTGAGGCCTGCCGGTTTCGCGCGGCGGTGTTCACCAACCTGACCCAGGACCACCTGGACTTCCACGGGGATCTCGCGCGGTACCGCGAGGCCAAGAGCCGCCTGTTCGCGATGGTCGACCCCGACGGGGTCAGCGTGGTCAACGCGGACGATGCGAGCGGGGCGGCGATGAGCAGCCGGAGCCGGGCGCGGGTGTGGACGTACGGCATCGGCGGGGGCGCGCGGGTGCGCGCCGAGGAGCTCCGGCCCACCCCGCGGGGCACCCGCGTCGTGGTGACGTGGCCGGGCGGTCGCGCGCCGCTCGCGCTGCCGCTCCCCGGGCGGTTCAACGTGAGCAACGCGCTCGCCGCGTTCGCGCTCGGCCTCTCCGTGGGGATCGCGCCGGAGACGATCCGCGCGGCGCTGGAGGCCGTGCCGCCCGTGCCCGGGCGGTTCGAGCTCGTGGACGAGGGCCAGGAGTTCGCCGTCGTCGTCGACTACGCCCACACGCCGGACAGCCTGGAGAAGGTGCTGCGCCTGGCGGCGGAATGCGCTCGCGGCCGGCGCCTCGTCGTGTTCGGGTGCGGCGGGGACCGCGACCGGACGAAGCGGCCGATCATGGGCCGCCTCGCCACCGAGCTCGCGGACTACGCGATCTTCACCTCGGATAACCCGCGCGGCGAAGATCCGGAGGCGATCATCCGGGAGATCGAAGCGGGGGTCCGCGGGCGACGCAACTTCGAGAGCGAGCCGGACCGTCGGCGCGCGATCGAGCGCGCGATCGCCCTCGCGCATCCCGGAGACGTCGTCGTGATCGCGGGCAAGGGGCACGAGACGTACCAGGTCGTGGGGGACCGGGTGATCGACTTCGACGATCGCGCGGTCGCGCGCGAGATCCTGAGGCGGCGGCGCGGCCCCGCGCCCAGCGATGGGTGAGATGGCCGGGCCGGGATCCCGCGCGGCGGCATCGGAGGGGGCGGCCGGCGCGCTCGGCCCGCCGGCGCTCGCCGCGGGCGAGGTCGCCGCCCTCGCCGGGGGCGTCCTCGCGTCCGGGGACCCGGGGGCGGTGGTCTCGGGGGCCGCGATCGACAGCCGGGCGGTGGCGCGCGGCATGCTCTTCGTCGCCCTCCCGGGCGAGCGGACCGACGGCCACCTCTTCGTGGAGGATGCGTTCCGGCGCGGCGCCGCGGCGGCGCTCGTCTCCCGCGAGGTGGCCGCGCCGCCCCGCGGCGCCCTCATCCACGTGCCAGACGGGCTGCGCGCCCTGCAGCGCCTGGCCCGCGCCGTGCGGGAGCGCCTGGCGCCGCGCGTCGTGGGGATCACCGGGAGCGTCGGCAAGACGTCCACGAAGGAGATGGCCGCCCAGGTCGCCTCGCGGGCCTACCGCACCGGGCGATCGCCGGAGAACTGGAATACCGAGATCGGCATCCCGCTCACGCTGCTGAACCTCCCGCGGGACTGCGAGGTCGCGGTCCTCGAGATGGCCATGCGCGGGCCCGGCCAGATTCGCGAGCTCGTGGAGGTCGCCCGCCCCGAGATCGGCGTCGTGACGACGGTCGGGGAGTCCCATATGGACTTCTTCGAGAGCCGCGAGCAGCTCGCGGCTGCGAAGGGCGAGCTGCTCGAGGGGTTGCCGCCGGGCGGTGTCGCGATCGTGAACGCGGACGAGCCGCTGACGCGCGGGCTGCTCCAGCGCAGCGCGGCCCGGCCGCTCCTGTTCGGGCTCGCCCAGGGTGACGTCACGGCCGAGGACGTGCGGGCCGACCCCGGCGGGGGAAGCCGGTTCCGCCTGCGCGTGCCGGGCGGTCACGCCGACGTGCGCCTCGGGATCCCGGGGCGGCACGCGGTCCGCAACGCGCTGGCGGCGGCCGCGATCGGACTCGCGCTCGGGCTCCCGGCCGAGGAGATCGCGCGGGGACTCTCCGCGGCGACACCGCTCCCGCACCGCCTCGAGGTGCGGCGGATCCGCGGGGTGACCGTGCTCGACGATGTCTACAACAGCAGCCCGCAGTCGGCGGAGGCGGCGTTCGACGTGCTGGACACGCTCGCGGGCGCCCCGCGCGTCGCGGTGCTCGGCGACATGAAGGAGCTCGGCCGGCTGTCGGCGGACGCACACCGCCGCGTCGGCCGCCTCGCCGCGCGGCGCGGCCTGGACCTCCTCGTCGCCTTCGGGCCGCTCGCGCGCGACCTCGCCGAGGCGGCGCGGGAAGCGGGGGCGCGGGTGGTGCACACCACCGACCTCCGGGAGGTGCTCGCCGTGCTCCGGCGGGAGCTCGCTCCCGGCGCGGTCGTGCTGGTGAAAGGCTCGCGGGCGATGGCGATGGAGCGGATCGTGGCCGCGCTCGGCGCCTCCTCCCCGGCGGCGGGCGCGGGCGCACCCCCCCGCGGGAGGAGCGCGGGTTGAGCGCGGTCGTGCTCGTGAACGCGTGGCTCGCCGCGGCGGCGCTCACCCTCGCCGGGGGCTGGCCGGTGATCGGCTGGCTCGCGCGCGCCGGCGCCGTGCAGACGGTGCGCGAGGACGCCCCGGCGCGGCACGCCGCGAAGGCGGGCACGCCGACGATGGGCGGCGTGCTCATCGTCGGCGCGGCGCTCGCGGCGGCGGTGGGCGTAGCGGCGCTGAGCGGCCACCTGACGGCTGACCTGCTGGTCGCCGCGGCCGTGATCCTGCTCTTCGCCGGGGTGGGCGGGGTCGACGACGCGCTCGCGATCGCGCGGGGCCGCAACCTGGGGCTGCGCGCCCGCGAGAAACTGGCGCTGCAGGTGCCCGCCGCGCTCCTGCTCGGGCTCTACGTGATGGGCCGGCCGCACCTCGGCAGCGCGCTGGTCGTGCCCGGCGCGCCCTGGCGGATCGACCTCGGCTGGGCGTACCCGCCGTTCGCGGCGCTGTTCCTCGTGGGAATGGCGAACGCGGTGAACCTGACGGACGGCCTCGACGGGTTGGCCGCGGGGAGCGTCGCGGTCACAGCCGGCACGCTCGCCGCGCTCGCCGCCCGAGCCGGCGCGGTGCCGGTGGGCATCGCATCCGCGGCCACCTCCGGCGCGGCGCTGGGGTTCCTCTGGTACAACGCGCACCCGGCCCGCGTGTTCATGGGCGACGCGGGGTCCCAGGCCCTCGGCGCGGCGCTCGCCGTGGTCGGGATCCTCGCCAAGCGCGAGCTCGTCACGCTGATCGTCGGCGGCCTGTTCGTCATCGAGGCCCTGTCGGTCGTCCTGCAGGTGGTCTACTTCCGGCTGACGGGCGGGGGACGCCTGTTCCGCATGAGCCCGATCCACCATCACTGCGAGCTGAGCGGGTGGACCGAGACGCAGACCGTGGTGCGGTTCTGGGTGTGCGGGGCGCTGCTCGCCGCGCTCGGCGTGGGGCTGGCGCCGTGAGGGACGACGTCGCGCGCCGCCTGCGCGGCCGGAGCATCCACGTCGTCGGGCTCTCGGGCACGGAGGGGTCGACGGTCGTCGAGTTCCTGCTCGGCTGCGGCCTCACGACGATCACCGCGCACGATCTGCAGACGCGCGAGACGTTCGCGGAGGCCTTTCGCCGCAGCCACGCGTGGATGTCGCCCGCCGAGGCGGAGGGGGCGCTCGCGCGGCTCCTCGCCGCCCCGATCACGATCCGGTTTCGTGACCGCTATCTCGAGGGCATCGACCGCGCCGACGTGATCTACGCCGGGCAGGCGTGGTTCCGGCATCCGGAGAACGAGCCGGTGCGGCGTGCCCGGGACGCGGGCGTGCCGCTCAGCAGCATGACCGCGCTGTTCTTCGAGACCGTCCCGTGCCCGATCCTCGGCGTGACCGGCACGAACGGGAAGTTTACGGTCGCCCACCTCGCCGCGGCGATGCTGGAGGCGAGCGGTCGCCGCACATTCGTGAGCGGTAACGACCGGACCCACGTGCCGATCCTCTACCGGCTGGACGAGGTCACCCCCGACGCCATCCTGGTCCTCGAGATCAGCAACCGGCAGCTCGTCGGATTGCCCTACAGCCCCTCGATCGCCGTCATCACCAACATCACCCCGCACCACCTGGACGACCACGGCACGTTCGCGGCGTACGTGGAGGCCAAGCGCACCATCCTCCGTCACCAGGGCCCGCAGGGCTGGGCGATCTTGAACGGCGACGATCCGACCACGCGCGCCCTGGCCGCGGTGGCGCCGGGGCGTTGCCTGCTCTGGAGCCGTGTGGAGCCGCTCGCGGAGGGCGCGTGCATCGTCGACGGCTGGATCACGCTCCGCGTCGGCGGGCGCGAGGAGCGGGTGTGCGAGGCGTCGCTCGCCGTCCCCGGCGCGCACATGCTGGAGAACGCGCTCGCGGCCGCGCTCGCCTCACGCGTGGCGGGCGCGGACCCGGGGGCGATCGCGCGCGTGCTGCGGGAGTTCCGGGGCTTTCCGCACCGCCTCTCGCTCGTCGCCACCTCGGGTGGCGTCCGGTACTACGACGATTCGCTCGCGACCAACCCGGCGGCGGCCGCCGCGGCGATCCGGGCGTTCGATCGGCCGCTCGTGCTGCTCGCGGGCGGGCACCGGCGGAACGCCACCGCGGCGGACTTCCGCCCGGTCGCCGAGGCGCTGCGGGGCCGGCCGGTCCGCGCGGTGTGTCTCTTCGGCGCGATGGCGCCGCTGCTCGCCGAGGCGATCGCGCGGGCCGGGGAGATCGCGGCGCCCGTGCTGCAGTGCGGGACGCTGGACGAGGCGGTCCGCGTCGCCCACGCACGCGCGCAGCCGGGGGACGCCGTGACCCTCTCGCCGGCGTGCGAGAGCTTCGATCAGTTCCGCGACTACCGACACCGCGCGGAGCGATACCGTGAGCTCGTGGCGGCGGTCTGCGGCGCGGCGCCGGCGTCCCCGGCCGCCGGGGCCGAGGCGCCCTCGGGCGCGGTCGGCGACCGGCCATCGGACCGGTTCCCATGGAGCTGATCCATCGGCGGGGCGCCGCCTGGGGGCTGTTCCTCACCGTGCTGGCGCTGAGCAGCATCGGCATCGTGATGGTCTACAGCGCGAGCTCGGTCGCCGCCGCGGCCCAGTTCCACGACGGCGCCTGGTACCTCAAGCGGCAGCTCCTGTACGCGCTGCTGGGCCTCGTCGCGATGTCGGTGGCGTGGCGGCTGCACTACGCCAAGCTGCGGCGCGTCACGCTGCCGCTGCTCGCCCTGACGCTCCTCGCGCTGCTCGCGGTGCTCGTCCCGCACCTGGGCCGCGAGGCGGGCGGGGCCCGCCGGTGGCTGTCGGCCGGCGGCCCGCTCAACTTCCAACCCGCCGAGCTGGCCAAGCTCGCGATGATCCTGTACCTCGCCAATTTCCTGGCGAACCGCGGCGACCGCGTGCGCGAGTTCGCCCCCGGCCTCGTGCCGCCGTTGCTCGTGCTCTCGGTGCTGACGCTGCCGATCCTCAAGCAGCCCGACCTGGGGTCGGCGCTCGTGATCGCGATGATTACCTTCGTCATGCTCTTCGCCGGCGGCGCGCGGATCGCGCACCTGGGCGTGGCCGCGGCGTGCGCCGTGCCGGCGGTGCTGGCCGTGATCTTCCGCGCGGGCTACCGGAGCCAGCGCCTGCTGGCGTTCCTCGACCCGTGGCGGGACCCGCGCGGAAGCGGGTTCCACATCATCCAGTCCCTCCTCGCCCTGGGGTCGGGCGGCCTCCTCGGGCTGGGGCTGGGGCACAGCCGCCAGAAGTTCTTCTACCTCCCGGAGCGCCACACCGACTTCATCTTCGCGATCATCGGCGAGGAGCTCGGGCTCGCCGGCACGGCCGCGGTGATCGTGCTGTTCCTGCTGCTCGCGATCTGGGGGTACCGGATCGCCTCGCGCTGTCCCGACCGGTACAGCGCCCTCCTCGCCTGCGGCCTGACGTCGATGCTGGTGGGCCAAGCCGCCCTCAACATCGGCGTGGTCTCCGGCAGCCTGCCGATCACCGGGGTGCCGCTCCCGTTCATGAGCTTCGGCGGATCGTCGCTCGTGCTGAGCGACATCGCCGTCGGCATCCTGCTCAACATCTCGCAGTACGCGCACCCCGACCCGGCGGTCGCCGTCGGCCCGCCCCGATCGCGGCGGGGTGGGCGGGTCCGCCGGCGGGGCGCCGCATCCCGGCCCGCGCCGCCCGGCCGCGTCGGCGGAGCGCCCCGGCGGGTCGACGATGCGGCGCGGTAGGATGCGGCGGTGAGGCTGCTCCTCGCCGGCGGGGGGACCGGCGGGCACGTCTACCCGGCGCTCGCGCTCGCCGACGCGCTCCGCCGGCGGGACCCGGCATCCCGCGTCCTGTTCGTCGGCAGCGCCGCGGGCATGGAGGCCAAGCTGGTGGTGGAAGCCGGACTCCCGTTCACGGGGCTCGCGGTCCGGCCGCCCCGCAGCGGCGCGCCCGGGCGGGTGCTCCTCTCGCTGGCCACCGGGGCGGCCAGCCTGGCGCAGGCCGCCGTGGTCGTGGCGCGGTTCCGGCCGGACGCGATCGTGGTCACCGGCGGCATCGCGGCGGCGCCCCCGGCGCTCGCCGGCGCGCTCCTGGGCGTGCCGGTCGTCGTCGTCGAGGGGAACGCGATCCCGGGGCGGATCAACCGCGTGCTCGCGAGGTGCGCGCGCGCCGTCGCGGTCGCCTCCGGCGCCGCGGCGGCGCGCGCGCCGGGCCGCGGCGTCGTCACCGGGCTGCCGGTCCGGCAGGACGTCTACACCGCGAGCCGGGAGGAGGGCGCGCGGCTCTTCGGCCTCGAGGAGTCCCGGCGCACCGTGCTCGTGCTCGGGGGGAGCCAGGGCGCGGCGCGCCTCAACGCCGCCGTCGAGGAGGCCGTGGCGCGCCTCGCGGGCCGCCGGGACCTGCAGGTGCTCCACCAGGTCGGGCGCGGATGGGCCGGCCCGTCGGGTGAGCGCGCGACGCGCGAGGTCGGCGGCGTCCGCTACGTGCGCGTGCCGTACTTCGACCGGATCGGGCCCGCGTACGCGTGCGCGGACCTCGTCGTGAGCCGGTGCGGCGCCACGGCCCTCGCCGAGATCACCGCCTGCGGGCTCCCGGCGATCCTCGTGCCGTACCGCTACGCGGCCGAGGACCACCAGGCCCACAACGCGACGCCGCTCCGGGAGGCCGGCGCGGCGGTCGTCGTCGCCGACCGGGAGCTGAGCGGCGAGCGCCTGGCGGGCGAGATCGCCGCCCTCCTCGACGACCCCTCCCGGCGCGCCGAGATGGCGGCGCGCGCCCGGGCGCTCGGCCGGCCGGACGCGGCCGACCGGGTCCTCGACCTGATCGCCGGCCTGGTCCGCCGCCCCGCGGCGTGGCCCGTCCGGGACCGCGCGTCCGGGGGAACAAGGGGGGTGTAGGATCTTGCGCCGGCGGAGGGCATCCCACGTGCACACGCACCGGTCGCGGCCGCTCCCCGCGGGGCAGACGCGGTGATCGCGCCGGGGACGCGCGTCCATCTGATCGGCATCGGCGGCTCCGGGATGAGCGCCATCGCCCTGGTGCTGCTCGCGCGCGGCTACCGGGTCTCCGGCTCGGATTTGCGCGAGACCGAGGCGACGCGCCGGCTGCGGGCCCTCGGCGCACAGATCCGGATCGGGCACGCGCCCGAGCACGTGGAGCCGGGTCAGGTGGTCGTGATCAGCCGGGCCGTGCCCGAGGAGAACGTCGAGGTGCAGGCCGCGCTCCGCCAGGGCCTGCCCGTGATGCACCGGGCGCAGATGCTGGCCGCGCTCATGGCAGGCGCCGGCGGCATCGCCGTGGTCGGGACCCACGGGAAGACGACGACCACGTCCATGCTCGCGCTCGTTCTGGAGAGAGCCGGGCGCGATCCCACGATGTTGATCGGGGGAGAGGTGGACGACTTCGGCGGCAACGCGCGGGCCGGGCGGGGACCGGACGTCGTCGCGGAGGTGGACGAGAGCGACGGCTCGCTCCTGTGGATCGCGCCCCGGTGCGCGGTCGTCACGCACCTGGATGCCACGGACCACCTGGACTTCTACGGCACCGAAGGCCGCCTGGTGGAGACGTTCAGCCGGTTCCTCGACGGCCTCCCCCGGGATGGGATCGCGGTCGTGTGCGCGGATGCGGCCGCCGGCCGCGCGCTCGCCGCGCGCACCCGGCCGCACGTCGTGACCTACGGCCTCCAGCCCGGGGCCTCGTACGTGGGCCGCATCCGCGCGATGGCGGGCCGCCGCACCGTCTTCGAGGTCCAGCGCGCGGGCGCCACGCTCGGGACGGTGACGCTCGGGGTTCCCGGTCCCTACAACGTGCAGAATGCGCTCGGCGCCCTGGCGGCGGCGATGGCGCTGGACGTCCCGTTCGCCGTCTGCGCCGCGGCGCTGGGCGCCTTTCGCGGCGTGCAGCGGCGGTTCACCGTGCGCGGCGAGGTCGGCGGGGTGCTCATCGTCGACGACTACGCGCACAATCCGACGAAGGTGCGCTCCCTCCTCGAGGGCGCCCGCGCGTGCTGGCCGCACGCGCGGATCATCGCCGTGTTCCAGCCGCACCGGTACACGCGGACGCAGACCGTGGGTGCGCAATTTGCCGGGGCGTTCGACTGCGCCGACGAGGTGATCGTCACCGAGATCTACGCGGCCGACGAGGCGCCGATCCCGGGCGTGGACGCCGGCCTGATCGTCCGCGCGGTCGGCGCACGGCGGCCGGTGCGGTTCGTGCCCGATCTCGCAGAGGTCGCCGCGCAGCTCGCGCACGAGGTCCGGCCGGGCGACCTCGTGCTGACGATCGGGGCGGGGGACGTCTGGCGGGTGGCCGACGACCTCGCCGCGCGGCTCCGCGAGCGGCCCGCCTCGGCCGCCGGGCCGACGTCCTTCGTCGCCGGGTAGCGCAGCTTGGCAGGACCAGGAGGGTGTGGGGTCTGTCCTTCGCTAGGTATCGACGTCGGGATGTCGACGTCCGGAGCGGAGGACGGAGTCCGCGCCCCGCAAGAGCATGTCGCCCGGCCCGCGAGACGGTGCATTCCGGGGCATAGAGCGCAGCCATGACGCGTAGCGTGACTGGAGGGCTCGTCGCCGACCTCGAGCGCCTGTGCCCGGGCGGCGTGCGCGTGGACGAGCCGCTTGCGCGGCACGTCTCGTTCCGGATCGGCGGCCCGGCGGACATCCTGGTGCTGCCGCGCAGCCTGTCCGAGCTCGCGGCCGCCGCGGCCTGGCTGTACCGCGCGGGGGAGCCGTTCATCGTCCTCGGCCGCGGCAGCAACGTGCTCGTCGCCGACCGCGGCGTGCGCGGCGTCGTGGTCAAGACCGGCCGCGGCCAGGACGGCGTCCGCTACGACGGCGAGCGCGTGCTCGCCGAGTGCGGGGTCAGCCTCCCGCACCTCAGCCGCCGGGCGTCCGCGCGCGGGCTCGCCGGGCTCGAGTTCGCCGCCGGCATCCCGGGCTCGGTGGGCGGCGCCGTTGCGATGAACGCGGGCGCCCACGGCCACGCGCTGGCCGAGGTGGTGGCGGAGGTCCGTGTGCTGACCCCGCGAGGGGAGGCACGGTGGCGCGCGGCCGAGCTGGGGTTCCGGTATCGCGAGAGCCGTGTGCAGCACGAGCCGGCCGTGGTTCTCGATGCCGTGCTCGCGCTCCGGCGGGCGGACCCCGTGGAGACGCTCGCGCGGCTGGATCGCTGGCTTCGGACACGCAGCGAGACGCAACCGCTGGGACCGCCGAGCTCCGGGTGCATCTTCCGCAACCCGGGCGACGACTACGCGGGCCGGCTCATCGACGCCGCCGGGGCCAAGGGGCTGCGGGTCGGCGGCGCGGTCGTGAGCGACCGGCACGCCAACTACATCCTGAACACCGGGGGGGCCAGCGCGGCCGACGTCCTCGCGCTCATCGAGCTGGTGCGGGCGCGGGTGCGCGCCCGGTGCGGCACCGAGCTCCACACCGAGATCAAGCTCCTCGGAGAGTTCGATCCGGCATGAGGAGAGGCGATCAGCCCGTCGTGTATCGGCTCCGCTGGGTGAGCCGGGAGCGCGACGCGGCGGGGCGGGCCGCGGCCGCCGGTCCCGCGGGAGGTCCGACGCCGGCGGCGCGGGGCGGCGACGCGGGGCGGCGGCGCCGCCGCGTCGCCGCGCGCCTCATGCGGTTCCTCGCGGCGATCTGTGCGCTCTGCGGCGTGGCCGCGTTTCCTGCCTCGGCGGTCTTCGACATCCGGTCCGTCGCCGTGCGCGGCAACGCGGCCGTGCCCGCCGCGGAGATCCTGCGGCGCGCCGGCGTCGGCCCGGGCGACAGCGTCTTTCGCGTGAACGCCCACGAGATCCGGGCGCGGCTCCGCGCGGATCCGCGCCTCGAGGACGCATCGGTTTCGCTCGCGTTTCCGCGGCGCCTCGTGATCTCCGTGCGCGAGCGAACCCCGGTGGCGGCGCTGCCGGTCGGGGACGGCTACGTGCTGCTCGCGGCCAACGGCGTGGCGATCGCCGCGGCGCCGTCCGCGGGGCCGTACCCGGTCCTCCGTGTCGGCCGCCTCGGTGCGCCGGTGGAGCCCGGGGCCGCGGTCCAGGATCCCGGCGTCCGCCTGGGGGCCGGGGTGGCGGGCAGCCTGCCGCAAGCGCTGCGGGCGGACGTCGCGGAGATCCAGGTCGACGCCGGCGAGGCGGTGCTGGAGACCCGCGACGGCATCGCCGTGCGCGTCGGCGGCGCGGACGGGATCGCCTCCCGGCTGGCGATGGCCCCCGACGTCCTCGCCGCGGTGCGCTCACGCGGGATGCGCGTCGAGTACGTGGACCTGCGCTTCCCCGGGAGCGTCATCGTGAAGCCGAGCGAGGCCGCCGGCTCCCAGGCGGGCGATCCCGCGCGGGGGGCGGCCCCGGCGCCCCGCATCCCGGCCACCCGGTCCCCTCGAGCGCGCTGAGCCCGCCGGCCCGGCAGGAGAAGCGGCGGAGGCGTGGAATAGTCCCGGGCGGCGTGCACCCCCCATAGAAGCTGGAGTCGCGCTCGGTCGTCAGCTGCCATCGCACCCGGAGGTGCCCCGTTGGCCAGGCGGGGACCGTTGGTGGGGCTCGATATCGGCACCACCAAGGTCTGCGTGATCGTCGCAGAGCCGGACGAAGAGGGAGAGGTCCACATCACCGGGATGGGGACCTCTCCCTCTACTGGCGTCCGGAGGGGCGTCGTCGTCGACCTGGACGGGACGACCCGGGCGATCGAGGACGCCGTCGAGGCGGCCGAGCGCATGGCCGGCGTGAAGATCGCGGGCGTGGTCCTCGGCGTCTCCGGCGAGCACATCGCCTCCCAGAACAGCCGCGGGGTCGTTGCGGTCTCGCGCGGCGATCACGAGATCGGCGAATCCGACGTCTCCCGGGTGGTGGAGGCGGCGCGGATGGCCGCGATCCCGGCGAGCGACCGCGAGATCATCCACCTCCTGCCTCGCGACTTCGTCGTCGACGGGCAGGACGGCGTCAAGAACCCGGTCGGCATGTACGGCACCCGCCTCGAGGTCGACGCGCACATCGTCACCGGCGCCTCCACGTTTCTCGCGAACCTCCTGAAGTGCGTGCAGCGCGCCGGGGTCGAGGCCGAGGAGCTCGTGCTCGAGCCGCTCGCGTCCGGCGAGGCGGTGCTCTCCCAGGCCGAGCGCGAGCTGGGGGTCGCCCTCGTGGACATCGGCGGGGGCACGAGCAGCCTCGGCCTCTTCCTCGGGGGAGGGCTCTGCCACGCCGCCGTGCTGCCGATCGGCGGCCACCACATCACCAGCGACATCGCGGTCGGGCTGCGCACGCCGATCGTGGAGGCGGAGAAGCTCAAGATCCGCCACGGGTGCGCGACGGCGGCGATGGCCGCGGAAGGCGAGACGATCGAGGTCGTGCCGATCGGCACCCGGGAGGCCCGGATCCTGCCCCGGCGGGTCCTCGCCGAGATCATCGAGCCCCGGCTCTCGGAGATCTTCGCGATGATCAAAACGCAGCTGCGGCGCTCGGGTTACGCGCCGCTGCTCCCGGCCGGCGTGGTGGCGACGGGCGGGACCGCGCTGCTGCGGGGCATCGCCGACGCGGCGACCGAGCAGCTGGACCTGCCGGCACGGGTGGGTGTGCCCGAGGTGTCCGGCAGCATGGCGGACGTGGTCGGGAGCCCGATCTACGCCACCGGCGTCGGCCTGATCCTGCACGCGGCGCGCAAGCGCCCGACGGGGCGCGCGGCACACCACCTCGATGGGACCGGAACGCTGTTCGGACGCATCCGGCAGTGGGTGCGGGAGTTCACGCAGGGGGGGTGAGGACGCGGGCGATCCCGGCCGGCCGTGGGCGGAGACCAGGGTCCGGGGGGCGCAGCACAGTTGGCACAACAGACGGCGCAGCGGGCGGGGTTCCGGACACGTTCAATCCTCGAAGCGAACGGAGCGGGCAGATGACGGACAAACGGTGGCACCCGGTACAGCGCATGGTCTCGGAGCGACTCGGGCCGGCAGGGGCGGGGCGGGCGGGAGAGCGGGGCGCCTCTGCCCCGGAGGCACTGGGAGGGGTGACGATGGTCAATGGAGACAGAGACCTCCGGCGGTACGCCGCGATCAAGGTGGTGGGGGTCGGCGGTGGCGGCAGCAACGCGGTGAACCGCATGATCAGCGCGGGCCTGCGCGGGGTCGAGTTCATCGCGATCAACACCGACGCGCAGGCGCTCGCGCTCTCCAACGCCGACAAGAAGATCCACATCGGGGGCAAGCTCACGCGCGGCCTCGGCGCGGGCGGCGATCCGGAGATCGGGCGGCAGGCGGCCGAGGAGACCCGCGAGGAGCTGACCGAGGCGCTCGAGGGCGCGGACATGGTGTTCGTCACCGCGGGCATGGGCGGCGGCACCGGCACCGGTGGCGCCCCGATCGTTGCGCAAGTGGCGCGCGAGCTCGGCGCGCTGACGATCGGGGTCGTCACGCGGCCGTTCAGCTTCGAGGGGCGCCGGCGCGCCACCGCGGCGGATGAGGGCATCCGGGCGCTCCGCCAGCGTGTCAACACGGTGATCACCATCCCCAACGACCGGCTCCTGCAGGTCGTGGACAAGACCGCCACCGTGGTGGAGGCGTTCCGCGTCGCCGACGATGTCCTTCGCCAGGGGGTGCAGGGGATCGCGGACCTGATCACGGTGCCGGGGCTGATCAACCTGGACTTCGCCGATGTGCGCACCGTCATGGCTGAGGCCGGCTCGGCGCTGATCGGGATCGGGGTGGGCAGCGGCGAGGGGCGGGCCGCGGCCGCGGCGCACGCGGCGATCGCGAGCCCGCTGCTCGAGACCTCCATGAACGGGGCACGGGGCGTCCTGATCAACATCACGGGCGGACTGGACCTCGGGCTGCTGGAGGTCAACGAGGCCGCCCAGGTCGTCGCCAAGGCGGCGGACCCGGAGGCCAACATCATCTTCGGCGCGGTGATCGACGAGCGGGTCGACGGGGAGGTCCGCATCACCGTGATCGCGACCGGCTTCGAGGCGTCCCGCGCGGATGCGGAGGAGGCGGCCGCCCCCGCGGCCGCGGTGAGCGGTCCGCAGCGGGAGACGCGGCTGGGGCTCGACGACCTCGACATCCCGGCGTTCCTGAGGAAGCGCTAGCGCGGCGTCGCGACGAGCGGCCGCGGCGGGCCTGCGCTCCGCGCCGTCGCGGGGTCCCGGCGAATCGCCGTGCTCCCGCGCTGCGTTGGGGCGGGACGCCGCTCCTCGACCGGACGCGCGGGGCACCCCCGCGGCCGGTCCGCCTCGCTGCAACCTCCCCCAGACGTCGGAGGTCGTGCGCTAGCGTTCCATCGCGTTGACCCGGTGGCGCGCGGACAGGGTGTGGGGTCTGTGAGGATAGACCCCACACCCCGCCGCGTCTACCGTTACCACGGGACCGCCGCCCCGCGGCACGCGCCGCCCGAAGCACTCCTCCCGCGACCGTCGCCTGCGCGATGCGCCGCGCCTGCTACCGGGAGCGCGCCCTGGGTAAACATTAGCGTGGGGCGCTTCCGCTGCGCGGCGGGCGCTATCGCGGGGGTGGTCGATCCGAGCCGGTCCGCAACCCACGGCCTTTTCTGGGCCCGTGCCTGATGGTAGGCTAGGGTCTATGATCGCGTCTGCCGACGAGCAGCTCGCTGCGGTCCGCGCGGCGGTCGAGGCCAACTTTCCGGTCCAAGAGCTGTGGTTCCAGGACGGCCGCCCGGTGTTCACGATCATCCCCGGCCCCGACGACAAGGCGCGGTTCCTGCGTCTCCGGCGCGCGCTGAGCGGCCTCGGCCTGTTGCCGCTGCTCCGCCGGCGCGAGGGGGAGACGGTGCTGCTCGTCATCCCGAAGCCGCCGACGGGCCGGGTGACGTGGCTCCTGCCCGCGGGGCTGTTCGCGGCGACGCTCGCCACGACGTTCCTCGTGGGCTACTTCAACTCGCGCGGAGAGTGCGTCCCCGACCTGCTGGGCCCCGTGCAGGGCGGGCTCGCGTTCTCGCTGTCGCTGATGGCGATCCTCGTCTGCCACGAGATGGGGCACAAGCTCGTCTCGATCTGGCGCGGCATCGACGCGAGCCTGCCGTACTTCATCCCCATGCCGCCGCTGCCCGGGCTGTCGATCGGGACGCTCGGCGCGGTGATCTTCACGCGCACCCCCGCGCCCAACCGGGACGCGCTCGTGGAGCTCGGGGCGAGCGGCCCGATCGCCGGGTTCCTCGTGGCGGTGCCGATCCTGGTCCTCGGCGTCCGGCACTCCCTCGTGATCTCCCACGCGGCGATCGTCGCCCGCGGCTGCCCGGTCGTGGCCCTGCCGACGCCCCTCCTCGTGGACCTGCTGGTCCGGTGGCTCCTGCACCCGCCGGCCTCGGCGGACGTGATCATCCACCCGATGGCGTTCGCGGGCTGGGTCGGGCTCCTCGTGACGGCCCTCAACCTGCTGCCGGCCAGCATGCTGGACGGCGGGCACGTGACGCGCGCGGTGTTCGGCCCCCGGGCCCACCTGATCCTCTCGTACGTCGCCGTGGCCGTGGGCATCCTCCTCGGGTACTGGGTGATGGCCCTCCTGATCCTGCTCATGATCCGCCGCGGCCATCCCGGGCCGCTCGATGACATCTCGCCGGCCACGCCGGTCCACCAGGCCGCCGCCGCGGCCGTCGCCGCGATCTTCATCCTCAGCGCGGTGCCGCTCGCGACGCCGTAGGAGCCGCCGTGCCGGGGCACGAGGTGCTCGTCGAGGCCATGGACCTGCACAAGCAGTTCCGGAGCTTCTACGCCGTGCGCGGCGTGTCGTTCCACTGCTATGCGGGCGAAGTGTTCGGCCTGCTCGGACCGAATGGCGCGGGCAAGACCACCACGATCCGCATGCTGACGACGGTCCTCCGACCGACCGCGGGCACGGCGCGCGTGGCCGGCCACGACGTCGTGCGCGAGCCGGCGGAGGTGCGGCGGGCGATCGGGGTGCTCCCCGAGAACGCGGGGGTCTACGGCCGGCTCACCCCGCGCGACCTCATCCGTTACTTCGGGCGCCTCTACGGGGTGCCGGCGGACGCGCTCGATCGGCGGCTCCGGGACATCAGCGAGGCGCTCGACCTTGGGCCCCACCTGGACCGCCTGACCGACACGTTCAGCAAGGGCATGAAGCAGAAGGTGAACATCGCGCGGGCTCTCATTCACAACCCGCGGGTGGTGTTCCTGGACGAGCCGACCTCGGGCCTCGACGTCCTCTCCGCGCGCTCGGTGCGCGAGTTTGTGCTGGGCTTCAAGCAGGAGGGGCGCTGCGTGATCCTCTCCACGCACATCATGGAGGAAGCGGAGCGCCTCTGCGACCGCGTGGCGATCATCGCCGACGGGCGGGTGCGGGCGGAGGGCCGCCTGGCAGACCTCAAGGCGCGCACCGGCATGGGCCTGGAGGAGATCTTCGTGCAGCTCGTGGAGCGGGCGGTCGTATGATCCGCGGGGCGTGGACGCGGTGGAAGAGCCGCTGGGGATCGATGCGGACGCTGCACGACGAGCGGGGCCGGCTGGTCTGGTCCGTCATGCTGGAGGCGCTCCGCGACCGGCGGGCCAGGCGCGGGCGCGTCCACGAGCGCCCCGCGGCCGCCCCGCCGGCGCCCGGGCCGCAGGAGACCGGCCGCTGGATCGCCGCCGTCTACGCCAAGGAGATGCTCGAGGCGGTGCGCGATCGGCGGACCCTCGTCGTGATGATCGTGCTGCCCGCGGTGTTCATGCCGCTCGCCACCCTCGGCATCCCATACCTCGCGCAGCGCCAGCAGCACAGGCTCCAGAGCGTCACCCCCAACGTCGCCGTGGTCGGGGAGGCCCCGGGGCTGATCCACACGGCCTACACGACCGGGCTCATAACGCCGGTGCGCGCGCGCGACCCGGTGGACGCGCTGCGGCGGCGCCGCGTGCTGGCGGTGCTGCGGATCCCGCCGCGCTTCGACGCGATCCTGGCCAGGGACGGGCAGGCGCACGTCGGCCTCCTCTACGATACGAGCGACCCCGAGAGCGTCGCGGCGCGCGGGCGGGTGGTGGAGCTGATCTCCCGGTACAGCCAGCAGATCGTCGCGCGGCGCCTGGCGGCCCGCCACCTCAACCCCAGGGATCTCCTCCCCGTCGTGCTGGACGAGCGCAACGTCGCGACCGAGCGCCAGCTCTCGGGCCTGCTGCTCGCGAGCCTGCTCCCGTTCTTCATCGCGATGTGGGCTGTCGTGGGCGGGATGTCTGTGGCGGTGGACCTGGCCGCCGGCGAAAAGGAGCGGGGCACGCTGGAGTCGCTGCTCGTGACCCCGCCGAGCCGGGAGGCGATCGTCATCGGGAAGTTCCTCTCCGTGATCACGGCCTCGATGGGGGCGGTGATCGTCGTCCTGATCACGATGATGATCAGCCTCCGCTGGGGCTACCCGTACCTGCTGCATACCACCAAGAAGCTGGACGTCAGCCTCCCGCTCGGGACCGCGGTCGTGATGCTCGGCGTCGCCCTGCTCTTTTCCGCGCTCGTGAGCGCGATCCAGCTCGCGATCAGCATCTTCGCCCGGTCGCCCCGGGAGGCGCACCAGTACATCACCCCGCTGTACTTCGTGACCGTGCTCCCCGCCCTCGCCGTCCAGTTCATCAGCGAATGGCAGCGCTCGGGGTGGGCCTATCTGGTGCCCGCGCTGAACGCCTTCTTCGCGTTCCGCGAGCTGCTGCTCGGGACCGTGAACTGGGGCCACCTGGTCCTCGCCGCGGTGTCCTCCGCGTTCTACGCGGCGCTGGCCCTCGAGGTCGCGATCGCCCTCACGAGCCGGGAGTCGGTGATCTTCCGCACCTGACAGCCGCAACGTACCCGGTCGCGGCCTGGCGCCCCTCGCCCGCACCCAGCACCACCCGGCGCCGCGGCGAGCGGGCGCCCGATCCCGGGACCTGCGGTCCGGACCCGCCCGCCGGTGATCGCGCCCGCCCGGGTGCGGAGGCGCCCCCAGGCGAGAGAAGGGGTCGGGCGCCGAGGCCTGCCCGGCGCGTGCCTCCGCCGGACGCCACCGGCCGGCAGCCCCCTTTTCCAGCCTTGAGGCACAATATCTTGTATGCTAGTATGCGTGGTGCGCCTAAATGTAGGGGAGGACGCGAACGGTCGTGCGGTGTCCCTATTGCTCCGCGCGCGACACGAGGGTCATCGACTCCCGCTCCGTGGAGACCGGGGAGGCGATCCGGCGCCGGCGCGAGTGCGTCGCCTGCCGCCGCCGCTTCACGACGTTCGAGCGCGCCGAGAGGGTGGTCGTGCAGGTCATCAAGCGGGACGGACGGCGGGAGCCGTTCGACAGGGACAAGATCCTGCGCGGCATGCTGCGCGCCTCCGAGGGGCGCCCCGTGGACCTCTCCACCCTCGAGGGCATCGCGGAGGAGATCGAGCGGGCGATCCTGGAAGCCGGAGCGGCCTCGGTCCACAGCCGGGAGATCGGAGATCGGGTCATCGAGCGGCTCCGCCAGCTCGACGATGTGGCGTATGTCCGCTTCGCGTCGGTCTACCGCCGCGTGGGAGACGTCGATCGGCTCATCGAGGAGATCGAAGCGCTCAAGGCCCGCAAGCAGCTCGAGGCCGAGCTCCGGTCGCAGGTCCTGTTGATCCCGCTCGCTCCGAAGAACCCCGACCAGAACTAGCCCGCGGCCGTGGACCGGACCGCCGCGATGCATCTCGCGTCAGGAGGGAACGCCGATGGCTACGACCCCTGAGCAGGCCGCCACACCCCCTGCGTCCGCCGCAGATCCCACCGCGTTGCCGCCCGAGACGCTGGCGTTCTTCAACGGAGACGAGCTGCGGGCCCGCGTCTTCTACGACAAGTACGCCCTCCGCGATCCGGACGGTCGGGTGCTGGAGCTGACGCCCGTCGCGATGTGGCAGCGGATCGCCCGTGGCGTCGCCGGCGTCGAGCCGACCGACGCCGCGCGGACGCGGTACGCGGAGGAGTTCTACTGGCTCATGGATGGCTTCCGGTTCATCCCCGGCGGCCGGATCATGCACGCGATCGGCAACCCCAAGCGCGTGACGGCGTTGAACTGCTACGTCATTCCGATCAAGGAAGATTCGATCGAGGCGATCTTCGACTGGATGAAGGAGGCGGCGCGCACCTACTCGCTCGGCGGCGGGGTGGGAACGGACATCAGCGTGCTCCGCCCCAAGGGCGCTCCCGTCAACAACGCCGCGCGCACCAGCACCGGGTCGATCTCGTTCATGGAGCTGATGTCGCTCACGACCGGGACGATCGGGCAGAGCGGCCGGCGCGGCGCGCTCATGATCACGATCGCCGACGACCATCCCGACGTGCTGGAGTTCACGAGGATCAAGCGCAACCTGGACCGGGTGCGGTACGCCAACATCAGCGTCCGCGTGAGCGACGCGTTGATGCGCGCCGTGGAGCGCGACGACGATTGGGTGCTCCGCTTCGACAACGACCGCGCGCAGGTGCGGCGCACCATCAAGGCGCGGGCGCTGTGGCGCGAGTTGATCTACGGGGCGACGCACCACGCCGAGCCCGGCGTCATCTTCTGGGACACGGTCAAGCGCTGGAGCACGTCGGAGTACAACGGCATGGGCGTGATCACGACGAACCCGTGCTCCGAGGTGCCGCTCGAGCCCTACGGGGTGTGCGACCTCGGCAACGTGAACCTCGGCGAGTTCGTCGTCGACGAGTTTACGCCGCAGGCGCGAGTGGACTGGCCGCGCCTGGAGCACGCCCTCCGGCTGGCCACGCGATTCCTGGATAACGTCCTCGACTACAACGCCGAGAAACACCCGCTGCCTGCTCAGCGCGAAGCCAGCCTCTACTCGCGGCGCATCGGCGTCGGGTTCACCGGCCTGGGGGACATGCTGTGCAAGCTCCGCCTCAGGTACGACACGGAGGAAGCGGTGACGTTCGTCGACCGGATGTTCGAGCGGATCAAGAACATCGTCTACGACGAGAGCGTCAACCTGGCGATCGAGAAGGGGACGTTCCCGGGCTACGACGGGGACAGGCATCTTCGGGGCGCCTTCATCCAGACGCTCGATCCCACGGTCGTCGAGCGCATCCGCGAGCATGGGCTGCGCAACGTCGCCCTGCTGACCGTGCCGCCGGTCGGCAGCGGCGCGTCCCTCGCGGGGACCACGAGCGGCATCGAGCCGATCTTCGACCTCGGCTACACGCGGCGGAGCGAGTCGCTCTCCCAGGAGACGTTCACGGTGTACCACCCGCTCGTGCGGGCCTATATGGAGAGGTTCGGGGTGGGCGAGGAGGAGCTCCCCGACTACTTCGTCACGGCGCACGAAATCAAGCCCGAGATGCGGGTGCGGATGCAGGCCGCGATCCAGAAGCACATCGACCACGCGATCTCCTCGACGGTCAACCTGCCCGCCGACACGTCCGAGGAGCGCGTGGGCGAGATCTACTTCCACGCGTGGAAGATGGGCTGCAAGGGGATCACCGTCTACCGCGCCGGCTCCCGCGAGAACATCCTGACCGCGCGGAAGGACCGGTCCGCCAAGGCGGCCGCCGTCCCCGGGTCGCCCGCGCCGGCCCCCGCCCCCGCTGCGGAGCCGGCACCGAAGGGGCAGACCCGGCCGCGGCCCAAGGTGACGACCGGCCGGACCGAGCGGATCGAGACCCCTCGCGGCCGGATCTACGTCACGATCAACGAGGACGACCAGGGCGTCTGCGAGGTCTTCGTCCAGTCCCTCGACGTGGAGGCCGACGCGGTCGGCCGGCTCGCCTCGCTCGCCCTGCGGACCGGTGCGGATCCGCGCGACGTGATCGAGCAGCTCTGGCGGGTGCAGTCCCGCGAGGTCGCGATCGACCGCTCCGGCGACGGCACGGTCGTCCGGGTGACGACGATCGCGCAGGGCGTCGCGCTGGCGCTCGGTCGGGCCCTCTACGGCCCGGGGTTCCGTCCCGACCAGGTGTTCCCGATGGCGGACCGGCTGCCGGTGCCTCGCCTGGGCAACGGCCACGCCAACGGGGGAGCGGGCCCCGACCGGCCCACCGACGCCGACGCGGCGGACGATCCGCCGCCGGATGCGGGATCGAGGGGCGCGAGGTCTGCGAGCTCCGCGGCACCTCTCGAGGAGGAGCAGCAGCCGCTCCTGACCTTTGCCGGCATCTGCCCGGACTGCGGCAACTCGCTCGTCTACGAGAACGGCTGCAGCCACTGCCGGTTCTGCGGCTACTCGAAGTGCTAGCGGCGCCACCTCGCCCGCCGGCGCGGAGCCGATGCGGCGCGCGGGCGAGCGGCGCTCCCGAGCCCCGTTCAGGCGGAGCCCCGGCGGCGACGGCGTAGCCGATCGTCCTCCACGGCCGCCGGCGTGCGCGTGCCGCAGGGCTCACGACCGGGCCCGCGCCAGGGTCTCGGCGAGCTGGACCGCTGTGTCCGTGGTGATCTGATCGGCGCCCGCGTCGAGCGCGGCGAACAGCGCCCCCGGGAAATCGGGCGCGCCGGCGTTCACGGTCCAGACGTCCACCTGCGCGCCGGGCTTGTAGCCGTGGATGAACGCGACCGGGTTGAACCCGTCCGCGAGCGCCCGGACGAGAAAGTCCTTGCGGAGGTGGTACTCGCCGGCATCCACGAGGTTGACCAACGCCTCGAGCCGGTCCTCCAGGTAGGCCGCCGGCGCGAGCAGCCGCCGGTACCCCAGCGGATGGTCATCGAGGTACCCGTAGGCGTTCGTCCGCAGCGGCAGACGGACGATCCCATCCACCGGCGCGTCGAGGTACTGCCCGATGTCGAAGGCAAGGGGAAGCGTCGGGTCCACGCGGCGCAGCGCCCGCAGGTTCCAGTCGGCCATGCAGCCGACGACGACGCGGACGGGCTCCCGCAGCGGCGCGAGCCCATCCGCGAGGCGCGCGGCCTCCTCGCGGCTCAGGGGCAGGCGCTCCGCGAGGTCCACCTGCAGCTTGAGCTCGCGCCCGCAGCCGCGCAGGACCGCGACGATCTCGTCCAGCGCCGCCGCGGGCTCCTCCGATCCCCGCAGGCGCAGGGCCGTGAACCGCTCGCGGGTGATCTCGCGCACCGGCCCCACGCCGCTCGTCTCGCGCTCGAGCGTCTCGTCGTGCAGCAGGACGTAGGCCCCGTCCGCGGTCAGGCGGATATCGACCTCGAGGCACGCCGCGCCTTCCTCCACGAGGTGCCGCAGCGCCGCGACGGAGTTCGGCGCATGCGGGTGGATGCCGCTCAGCAGGCGGTGGTACTTCAGGAGGACCGTGCGGCCGTTGTACGCGAGGTGCGTCGGCAGGGGCACAGGGCACCGACCTCCCCCGTGGCGTTCTGCGGTCGCGAGACGCTCCCCTGCCGGCGCGTACGTCGGGGCGCCACCGCTGCCGCGCCGCCGGGGATGCTCCGCCGAGGACCGGCCCGCGCCGGCCCCGAAGACGGCGCGCCGAGGAGGCCGAGCCGGCGGTGAGCGAGCGTCCCTGGTACGCCACGTCCTTCGGCGAGGAGTACCTGCGGGCCTACGCCCCGTACGTGAGCCCGCAGCGGACGGCCCGGGACGTCGAGGGCATCCTGGCCCTCCTCGCTCTGCGGCCCGGCAGCGTCGTCCTGGACCTCTGCTGTGGCCAGGGCCGCCACGCGATCGCCCTGGCCGAGCGCGGCTATCGCGTCACGGGGCTCGACCTGAGCGGCGTGCTCCTCGCGCGCGCGCGGGCCGATGCGCACGCGCGCGGCGTCGCGGTGCGCTGGGTGCGCGCGGACATGCGGGAGATCCCCTTCGAGGGCGCCTTCGACGCGGTGATCAACGTCTTCACATCGTTCGGCTACCTGGAGACGGAGGAGGAGGACCGCAAGGTCCTCGCCGCCGTCCACCGTGCGCTCCTGCCGGGCGGGCGCTTCCTGTTGGAGCTGGCCCACCGGGAGGACCTTGCGCGGCGGTACGCCGCTCCGGCCGTGGAGGTGGAGGAGCACGCCGACGGCGTGCGCGTCGTGTGGGAATCCCGGTTCGACGCCGGGACCGAGCGCTACGAGGCGCGCGGCACGGTGCGCTTCCCGGACGGGCGGACGGCTGAGGTCTACCACTCGCTCCGATCCTATGCGCCGGCCGAGCTCGCCCGGATGCTGGATGCGGCGGGGCTGCGCGTGCGGGGGCGCTATGGAGGCCTCGACGGCAGCGCGCTGTCGCCCGAGAGTCGCCGGCTGGTCGTCGTGAGCGAGAAAGCCGGTGTCCCGTCGCCTGCTGATCGGCTGCTCCCCCGCTAGAGGAGAAACTCTCCGGCCGACAGAACTACCGGCCAGCCTCGGAGAGCTCGAAGGAGGGTCTTCATGACGACGTGCCGTCTCATCGCGGTGGGCGTGGCCGCCGCGCTCGCGCTCGGCCTCGCGGGCGCCGGCCCGGCGCCCGCGGCGCCGCCCAAGCTCGTCATGGCGTTCGTCCCATCCGGAGAGGCGCGGACGATCCTGGAAAGCGGCAACCGGATCGCGCGGCTCCTGGAGATGGCGACCGGGTACAGGTTCGAGTCGTTCGTCGCGACGAGCTACGCCGGCGTGATCGAGGCGATGGGGGCGGGCCGCGCGGACATCGGCTGGCTCAACACCTTCTCCTACGTCATCGCGCATCAGAAGTACGGGGTCGAGGTGCGGCTCGTGACGGTCAGGTTCGGCCTGCCGTACTACCGGGCCGAGATCATCACGCAGGCCTCCTCCGGGATCGCCTCGCTGGCGGACCTGCGCGGCAAGCGCTTCGCGTTCGTGGACCCGGCCAGCACCTCCGGGTACCTGTTCCCGCTCGCGGCGCTCAAGAAGGCCGGGTACGACCCCGCGAAGTTCTTCGGCCAGACCGTGTTCGCGGGCTCGCACAACAACGTGGTGCTGGCGGTGTACCAGGGCCGGGCGGACGCCGGCGCGGTGTTCGAGGACGCCCGCGCCACCGTGCAGAAGACCCTGCCCGACGTGATGCAGAAGGTCAAGGTGGTCTGGTACTCCGATCCGATCCCCAACGACACGGTGAGCTTTCGGCACGGCTTGCCGGCGGACGTCACGGACAGGGTGACGAACGCGCTGCTGCGGTTCTCGGAGACCCCGGCCGGCCTCGACGCGCTCAAGTCGCTGTACGAGATCGAGGCGCTGGCCGACTACCACCTGCTGGTCACGAAGTACAAGGTCAAGACCCCGAGCCTGGATGCGTTCTACAACCCGGTGCGGGACGTGGCCCGTTATGCGGGCGTCAACCTGGAGGAGCTCATCAAGCCGCGCTAGCGCGGTGTCGCGCTGTCGACCGGGGGACGCGGCGGGCCCGCCCCGCGCGCCCTCCCGGGGCCCCCGACGAGTTGCCGTGCTCCCGCGATGCCGTGGGGTGGGAGGCCGTTCCTCGGCCGGAAGCGACGGGCGGGTCCCTGCCGCCGATTCGTCTGTGCGCCGCCCCGCAGACTCCGGAGGTCGCCTACCGGCGCGGCACGGCAGGACACTCCGCGGGAGGAACGGCAGGGCGCGCGGGGCCGTCCTTCGCGCCCGGGTGACGCGGTGGGCTCCGGCCGGCCGCCGCGCCAAACCGAAGGCCGCGTCGCGCGGGCGCGAAGGGTAGATCCCGCCCGCTGGCGGATGTATGAGATGGGGTACTGAGGAGCCCCGCGCGGGCGATGCCGGCGGGCGCGCAGGGGAGTGCCGCGAGCGGTGAGCGAGCCGGTCCTCCGCATCGAGCGACTCACCAAGGTATACCCGGACGGCACCCGGGCCCTCTCGGACGTTTCCTTCGAGGTGGCCCGGGGAGAGTTCGTCGTCATCATCGGCCTGTCGGGGTCCGGCAAATCCACCCTGCTGCGCTGCATCAACCGGCTGGTCGAGCCGACCTCCGGCCGGATCGTCTTCGAAGGACGGGACGTCACGGCGGCCTCGCGACAGGAGCTGCGGGAGATCCGGCGCCGGATCGGCATGATCTTCCAGCAATTCAACCTCGTCCGGCGCGCCTCCGTGCTGACCAACGTCCTCTCCGGCCGGCTCGGCTATCTCCCGCCGAGTTGGGCGCTGGCCAACTACTTTCCGGGGCCGCTCGTCCAGCAGGCCCTGGCCAACCTGGAGCGGGTGGGCATCCCGGAGAAGGCCGCCGCCCGGGCCGACACGCTCTCCGGCGGGCAGCAGCAGCGGGTGGGGATCGCCCGCGCGCTGATGCAGGAGCCCCGGCTCATCCTGGCGGATGAGCCGGTGGCCAGCCTCGACCCGGCGATGTCTCACTCCGTGCTGCGGTACATCGAGGAGCTGAACCGGAAGGACGGCATCACCGTGCTCTGCAGCCTCCACTTCCTCAGCCTGGCCCGCCGGTACGGCACCCGGATCCTGGCGCTGAGGGCCGGCGAGCTCGTCTTCGACGGCCTGCCTCGGGAGATCGACGAGGCGCGCTTCCGGGGGATCTACGGCGAGGAGGCGGTGGCGGTGGAGATCGGCTGATGGCCCTCGAGGAGGCCAACCTCCGGCCGGCGCCCCGCGCCCGTCCCGCGGTCTGGTACCGGTCGTGGCGATTCTACGCCGGCTGCGCCGTGGTGCTCCTGGTCTACGGCTACGGGTGGCGGATCACGCAGATCCATCTCGCGGAGCTGTGGCGGGGCGCGCGGCTGATCGAGCCGTTCGTCGTCGCGCTTTCGTCCCCGGACATCCTCACGCGGGAGCCCCGGACGGAGGGAGCGTCCGCGCCTTTCTACTATGGAGGGCAGGCGCCACCCGCGCCGCCGACCCCGTCGGGTCCCCGCCTCGTCCTCTCCCCCCGTACCGGGCCGATCGGGACCCGGATCCGGGCGGAGGGCCGGGGGTTCGCGCCGGGGCGCCCGGGTGTGCTCTGGTGGGAGAACCAGATCGGCCAGCGCCAGCAGGTCGCCTCGTTCGTGACCGACAGCCAGGGCCGCTTCGCCGTCGGCTTCACCGCCCCGCCGGCGCAGGGGACCCGGAACCTCGTCGTCGCGGAGGTCACCACGGGCGCCGGACCGCTCCGGCCCAGCCCGACCCTCGTCGTCGTGGTCGACCGCATGATCGAGACGATCTTCCTCGCGTTGATGGGCACGACGATGGGTGTGCTCTTCGCGGTCCCCCTCTCGTTCCTGGGCGCGCGGAACCTCACCTCCCACGTTCCCGGCGGCGGGGTGGTGTACGCGCTGACGCGCGCCTGCTTCAACCTCACCCGGTCGATCGAGGCGCTCGTGCTCGCGATCATCTTCACCGTCTGGGTCGGGCTGGGGCCGTTCGCCGGCGTGCTGGCGCTCGGGGTGCACAGCATCGCGGCGCTCGGCAAGCTGTACTCCGAGGCGATCGAGAGCATCGACCGGGGGCCGATCGAAGCGATCACCGCGACGGGCGCGAGCCCGCTGCAGGTCGTCCGGTACGCCGTCGTCCCCCAGATCGTGCCGCAGTTCATCGCGTTCACGATCTACCGGTGGGACATCAACGTGCGGTTCAGCACGGTGATCGGGTTCGTCGGCGGCGGGGGGATCGGGTTCGTGCTGCAGCAGTACATCAACCTGCTGCAGTGGCGCCAGGCGGCCACCGCGCTCTGGATGATCGCGATCGTCGTCGCGCTGCTCGACTACGCCAGCGCCGTGGTGCGCGAGCGCATCGTTTGATGCCCCCGCTGCTGCGCGCGCGGGGCCTCGAGCCCGGCGCGCGGGCCCTCTTCACGACCCGGCGCGGCGGGGTCAGCCGCGGCCGCTACGAGAGCCTCAACCTCGCCTACACCACCGGCGACGCCCCCGAGGCGGTCGCCGAGAACCGGCGCCGGGTCGCCGCCTCCGTGGGGGCGCGCCTGGAGCGCCTCGTGGAGGTCCAGCAGGTCCACGGCCCCGCCGTCGCGGTCGTGGGGCGGGAGCATGCCGGCAGCGTCCTCCGGGGCGTCGACGGCCTCCTCACGGCGTCGCCGGAGGTGTGGCTGGCTGTCTACGCGGCGGACTGCGTGCCCGTGCTGATGCTCGACCCCGCCCGCCCCGCGATCGCGGCGGTCCACGCCGGATGGCGCGGGACGGCGGACGGCATCGTTCCCGCCGCGCTCCGCCGGATGCGCGAGGCCTTCGGGACTGTGCCGCGGAGCGTGCGGGTCGCGCTGGGCCCAGCGATCGGAGGGTGCTGCTACGAGGTGGGCCCGGCCGTGGCGCGGACCCTGGAGCGCGCGGCGCAGGCGGCGGGCGCGCCGCTCGCGCCCCCCTCCGGGAGCGCGCTCCCCCGGCGCGTCGATTTGCGCGCGCTGATCCGCGCCCAGCTCGCGGCCTGCGGAGTGCCGCCGGAGCACGTGGAGGCGGTGGGAGGGTGCACGAGGTGCCGGCCGGACCTGTTCTTCTCGTACCGGCGAGATCGCGTGACCGGGCGCATGGCGGCGTGCATCCGCCTGTGCGATAGCGCGCGGAGGGAATAGTCGCGCGCCGTCGAATACCACGCCGGCCAGGAGCGGCCCATGGCGGATATCGCAACGAACGTGGCGCGCGTCCGGGCCAGGATCGCCGAGGCCGCCGCGCGCGGCGGCCGGCGGCCGGAGGACGTCCTCCTGGTCGCGGTGACGAAGACCGTCGGCGTGGACCGCATCCGCGACGCGGTGGCGTGCGGGCTCCGGGTGTTCGGCGAGAACCGCGTCCAGGAGGCGCGCGAGAAGGTGCGCGAGGTCGACGGCGTGTCCTGGCACCTGGTGGGCAGCCTGCAGCGGAACAAGGTCAGGGAGGCCCTGCGGCTGTTCGACTTGATCCATTCCGTGGACTCGCTCCCGCTCGCGGAGGAGATCAGCCGCCGGGCGTCCGCCGCATCCGGCCGGCCCGCCGAGGTCCTGATCCAGGTGAACATCTCCGGGGAGCCGCAGAAGCACGGCGTGGCCCCGGAAGCCGTGGGGGAGCTGCTCGCGCGCGCGATCCGGCTGCCCGGCCTCCGCATCCGCGGCCTGATGGGGATCGCGCCGATCGTCCCGCGGGCGGAGGACGCCCGGCCGTTCTTCCGGCGCCTGCGCGACCTCCGCGACCGGCTCCGGGACGCGCTGCCCGAGGCACAGCTGGAGCACCTCTCGATGGGCATGACAGACGACTTCGAGGTCGCGGTCGAGGAAGGCTCGACGATGGTCCGCATCGGACGGGCGCTGTTCACCTAGTCCGGACCACGTCTCGACAGCGGCTCCCGGCACAGCCAGCTCGGCACCGATCACAGCAGCGCACGGAGCGGCGTAGGAGGCGCAGCGATGGGCCGAATCATGCAGCGGATGTGGGGCTTCTTGGGCTTTGGAGATGACGAGGAGGCGCCGGGCGGCCGCCCGGCGGCCGGGGACGGATCACCGCAGCGCGCGCCGATCTTCAGCCTGCACACGCAGCGGCAGATGGAGATCATCGTGCTGGAGCCGGCCGCCTTCGACGAGGCGCAGATGGCGGCGGACTACCTCAAGACGCACCGGCCGATCGTCATCAACCTGCGGGGCGCCAACAAGGACCTGGGGAAGCGGATCGTGGACTTCCTGAGCGGGGTCGCGTACGCGCTCGACGGGCACATGCACCGCGTGGGAGACGAGATCTTCCTCTTCACGCCCCATCACGTGTCCATCACGGCCGAGCGGCTCCGCGAGCAGATGGCGTCCGGTCCGCTGTTTCCCGTCGAATAGCGTCGACGCCCGGACCGGGGAAGGAGGCTCTGTCCGATGAGCACGGACGCCCCCCTCTGGTGGGAGGATGGAGCGCTCCTGCTGATAGACCAGACCGCGCTGCCGCACGAGGTGCGCACGCTAAGCTGCACGTCGTGGGAGCAGGTGGCGGAGGCGATCCGCACGCTCCGGGTGAGGGGCGCTCCCGCGATCGGCCTCGCCGCGGCCTACGGGCTCGCGCTCGCGGCCCGCGCCGGGGCGTCCCTCGAGGAGGCGGCGGCGGGCCTCCGGGCGACACGCCCCACCGCGGTCAACCTCGCCTGGGCGCTCGACCGGCTGCTCGGCGTGGCCCGCGCGACGCCGGAGCCGGCCGACCGCGCCGCGCGGCTGCTCGACGCGGCCCGGGAGTTGGCGCGCGCCGACGCGGAGGCCAACCGGCGGATCGGCCGGTACGGGGCCGCGCTCCTCCCGCCCGGAGCGCGGGTGCTGACCTACTGCAACACCGGGATGCTCGCGACCGGCGGCTACGGGACCGCGCTCGGCGTGCTCCGGCGCGCCCACGAGGAAGGGCGCGGGATCCGCGCCATCGTCTGCGAGACGCGGCCGGTGCTGCAGGGCGCCCGGCTGACGACGTGGGAGCTCGGGCAGCTCGGCATCCCGGCGACGCTCATCACGGACAACGCGGCGGGGGCGCTGATGCGCGCCGGCGAGATCGATGCGGTGATCGTGGGCGCCGACCGCATCGCGGCCAACGGCGACGTCGCCAACAAGGTGGGGACGTACACGCTCGCGGTCCTCGCCCGGGCCCACCAGATCCCGTTCTACGTCGCGGCTCCCTGTTCGACCGTGGATCTTGGCACGCCGTCGGGGGAGGCGATCCCGATCGAGGAGCGTCCGCCCGATGAGGTGACGACGCTCGCCGGGATCCGGGTGGCGCCCGCCGGGGTCGCGGTGCGCAACCCGGCGTTCGACGTCACCCCGTACGAGCTCGTGGCCGCAATCGTCACGGACGGGGGCTGCATCCGTCCCCCGTACGCGGAGGGGCTGCGGCGCGCGCTCGCGGCGGCGCGGCAGGACGCCGGGGCGGCGACGGCGTGGGGCCCGGGCGCCGCGGCGGTGGCGGAGGGAGCGGCATGAGGGAGCCGGCCCAGCTGCGGCGGAAGGCGACGGTGGTCCTGCTCGCCGTGGTCTGGCTCGCGCTGTCGATCCACGTCCTCGCCGCCCGGGACGCGATGTGGGTCTCCTGGGTGTTCTTCCTCTCGAGCGTCTACGGCACGCTCGTGATGGCCGGTGGGATGCTGCTGAGGAAGGCCCCGGATCCGCCGCCCGGGGGGTACCGGCCCTTCGTGAGCGTGATCGTCCCCGCCCGGAACGAGGAGCACGTGATCGCCGATACGGTGCGGTGCCTGTGCAGCCTGGACTACGCCGGGCCGCGCGGGGGCCCCCACTTCGAAGTCATCGTCGTCGACCACCGGTCCACCGACCGGACGCCCGAGGTGCTCGAGGCGCTGCGGCGGGAGCTCGACTTCTCGATCGTCCGGCCGGCTCCCGAGGACGGCGTCGGGAAGGCCGTGGCGCTCAACGTGGGGCTCGCCGCCTCCCGCGGCGAGGCGATCTGCGTCTTCGATGCGGACGCGCGCGTCGCGCCCGACTTCCTCGAGCGCCTGGTGCCGTACCTGGCGCAGCCCGGCGTGGCGGCGGTCCAGGCGCGGAAGCTCGTCTACGACGGCCGGCGCACCCTGCTGATGCAGGCCCAGGACGACGACTACGTCGTGTTCCAGACGCTCGCGCAGCGCAGCCGGCATCGGCTCGGCGGGGCGGTGATCCTGACCGGCAACGGCCTGGTGACGCGCCGGGACGCCCTCGACGCGGTGGGCGGGTGGAACGAGGCCGCCCTCACCGAGGACATCGACCTCGCGGTGCGCTACGCGCTGCGGGGGTGGACCGTGTACTACTGCGAGGACGTGATCGTCTGGGAGGAAGCGGTGGCGAGCTGGCGCGGGCTGATCCAGCAGCGCACGCGCTGGTCCGAGGGCTCCCTGCGCTGCCTGTTCGACCACGCGGCGGCGCTGCTCCGGGCGCCGGTGCCCTGGCACAAACGGCTCGACTTCCTGGTGTTCCTCTCCGGCTCCCTCGTGCTGTCGACGTCGATGCTGACGAGCTATGCCTACCTGGCCGAGGGCTGGCTCATCAACGTGCTCACGCACCGGCTGTCGGTCGCGACCGCGCTGTCCGCGCCGCACCAGCCCCTGTACACGTACTACTGGATCGTGCTCATCTGCACGATGGTCATGAGCATCGGGATCGAGCGCGCCCGGGGACCGCTCGAGCTGCTGCAGCGTTCCGGCCGCTACCTGCTGTTCTCGATGCATCAGGCCGTGTCGCTGCCGCTCGCGCTCGCCCGCTACGCCCGCAGCGTGTTCACGGGGCGCCTGGAGTGGATGAAGACGGAGCACCGCGGCCTGGGGGTGCCCGGGGTGCCGGGGTTGCCCGCGCCGGAGGCGGTGGCCTCCCCAGACCCCGCCGGGCAGGTCCTGGCGCCGGTCGGCCTGCCCCGGATCGGCGGCGACCGGGGGCCGAAGGCCGCGGGGCCGCTCCGGTAGGCGCCGCCGGGCCGCGACGCGGCGCGATTGACCGCGTCCGCGCGCGTGTGCTAGAATCGCCGGGACACACGGCGATGACGGAGCACCGCTGCCGCCCGAGGCGGGGAGCGGGGCGAGCCGGCAGGAGACCGGCGGCAGCGATCGCCTTCGGAGCCGCGGCCCGAGGGGCTCGCGCCCCCGGGGCCCCGCCGGAGCCCCCGGGCACCGGGGAGCGCCCCGCGGCGTCGCGCCCGAGGCCCGCGGCGCGGGCCGGCCCCGAGCGGCGGGCGCGGTCCGAAGAGCGGTGGTACCGCGGTTCCCCCGTCCCTTGGTGGGCGGGGGTTTTCGTTGGTCCGTCCGCGCGGCGGCGCACAGCAGCGCGAGGAGGAGCAGGATGCCGTTTCAGCCGGTGGACACCAGGATCGACTTCCCCGCCCAGGAGCGGGCGCTGCTCGCGTGGTGGCGGCAGGAGGGGATCCTCGCGAAGTACATCGCCCGCAACGCGGACGCCCCGGTCCGCTGGTCGTTCCTCGACGGGCCGATCACCGCCAACAACCCCATGGGCGTGCACCACGCGTGGGGGCGGACGTACAAGGACCTGTTCTGCCGCTACCACACGATGCTGGGCCACCGGCAGCGCTACCAGAACGGGTTCGACTGCCAGGGGCTGTGGGTCGAGGTCGAGGTGGAGAAGGAGCTCGGCTTCACGAGCAAGCGCGACATCGAGCGGTACGGGATCGCCGAGTTCGTGGAGCGATGCAAGGCGCGCGTGCTCCACTACGCCGGCGTGCAGACGCAGCAGTCGCTCCGCCTCGGCTACTGGATGGACTGGGACCATTCCTACTACACGATGTCCGACGAGAACAACTACTGCATCTGGATGTTTCTCAAGCGGTGCTGGGAGCGCGGGCTCATCTACAAGGGCCACGATGTCATGCCGTGGTGCCCGCGGTGCAGCACCGGGATCTCCGAGCACGAGATCGTCACCGAAGGGTATCAGGAGGTGACCCACCTCGGCCTGTGGGTCCGGCTGCCGCTCGCCGGCCGGCCGGGCGAGTACCTCCTGGTCTGGACGACCACGCCGTGGACGCTCACGAGCAACGTGGCCGTCGCGGTGCACCCGGACCTCGCGTACGTCCAGGCCCAGCAGGGGCGGGAGAGCTACTACGTGGTGCGGGAGCGCCTGGACGCGCTCCGCGGGCCGTACCGCATCGTGCGGGAGCTCCCGGGCGCGGAGATGGTGGGGTGGACCTACACCGGCCCCTTCGACGACCTCCCCGCCCAGCAGGGCGTGACGCACCGGGTCGTGCCGTGGACGGACGTGAGCGCGGTGGAGGGGACGGGCCTCGTGCACATCGCGCCCGGCTGCGGCGCCGAGGACTTCGCGCTCGGGAAGGCGCACGGGCTCAGCGTGCTCGCGCCGATCGACGAGTTCGGCGTGTTCACCGAGCCGTACGGCTGGCTCGCCGGCCGCCACGTCTACGACGTCGGCGCGCCGATCAAGGAGGACCTCGAACGGCGCGGGCTGCTCTACCATGCGGCCGACTACACGCACCGGTACCCGCTGTGCTGGCGGTGCGGGAGCCAGCTCGTGTTCCGCCTCGTCGACGAGTGGTTCATCGCGATGGACCCGCTGCGGGAGCCGATGATGGCGATCGCGCGGCGGATCCGCTGGATTCCCGAGTTCGGCCTGGAGCGGGAGCTCGACTGGCTGCGCAACATGCACGACTGGATGATCAGCAAGAAGCGGTACTGGGGGCTGGCGCTGCCGATCTGGGAGTGCCACCGGTGCGGGTCGTTCGAGGTGATCGGCAGCGAGCACGAGCTGCGGGAGCGGGCCGTGGCGGGGTGGGAGACGTTCGCCGGCCACACGCCGCACCGGCCGTGGATCGACGCGGTCAAGATCCGGTGCTCCCGGTGCGGCGAGGTCGTCTCCCGCATCCTGGACGTGGGCAACCCGTGGCTGGACGCGGGGATCGTGCCGTACTCGACGATGGGGTACCGGCAGGACCGCGAGCGGTGGCGGGAGTGGTTCCCCGCGGACTTCATCACCGAGGCCTTCCCCGGCCAGTACCGGAACTGGTTCTACTCGATGCTGGTGATGAGCACCGTGCTTGAGAACCGCGAGCCGTACCGGGTGTGCCTCGGCCATGCGACGGTCCGGGATGAGCGCGGCCGCGAGATGCACAAGAGCTGGGGCAACATGATCGAGTTCAACGACGCCGCGGAGCGGATGGGCGCCGACGTGGTGCGGTGGCTGTACGCGGTCCAGAGCCCGGCCCAGAACATCAACTTCGGGTACGGGCCCGGGGACGAGGTGCGGCGCCGGTTCATCCTGCCCCTGTGGAACGTCTACGCGTTCTTCGTGACCTACGCCAACCTGGACGGGTGGACGCCCGGGGCCTCGGGCGCGGCGGCCGCGCCGGGCCTGCTCGACCGGTGGATCCGCTCGCGCCTCGCCGGCCTCGTCGAGACCGTCCGGGACCGGCTGGACGACTACGACCCGGCGGGCGCGGCGCGCCCGATCGAGCGGTTCGTGGAGGACCTCTCCCTCTGGTACGTGCGGCGCGGGCGGCGCCGGTATTGGAAGTCGGAAGCGGATGCGGACAAGCAGGCGGCGTACCAGACGCTCCACGAGGTGCTGGTCACGCTCGCCAAGTTGCTCGCGCCGTTCGTCCCGTTCCTCGCGGAAGCCCTCTACCAGAACCTCGTCCGGTCCGTGGACCTCCGCGCGCCGGTGAGCGTCCACCTCTGCGACATGCCGCGGGCCGACGCATCGGCGATCGACCGGGACCTCGAGGCGGCAACGGAGCAGGCGCGGCGCCTGGTGTCCCTGGGGCGGGCTGCGCGCGGGGAGGCCGGCCTCCGGGTCCGCCAGCCGCTCGCGTCGGCCACGATGGTGGACCGCAGCGGATCGGTCGATCGCTTCGCGGAGCTGGTGGAGCACGTCCGGGAGGAGCTGAACGTGAAGGAGATCCGGTTCGCCGGCAGCCCGGCCGCGCTCGGCCGCCTGGAGGTGCGCCCGCGGTTCGATCTCCTCGGCCCCAGATTTGCCGGCCGGCTCCCCGTGATCGTCGGCGCGCTCCGCGAGCACGGGCAGTCCCTCGTGGAGCGCACCCCGGAGGGCGAGCCGTACCGGCTCCGCCTCCCGGACGGCGAGGAGGTCGTGCTCGAGCGCTCCGAGGTCGACGTCCGGATGCACTGGCGGCCGGGTCTGGCCGGCGCCGGCGACGGGGGGAACTGGGTGGCGCTGGAGACCGCGCTCAGCGAGGACCTGATCCGGGAAGGCATGGCGCGGGAGCTGGTCCATCAGGTTCAGCAGATGCGGAAGGAGGCGGGCCTCGCGATCGCGGACCGGATCACGCTCTACTACGAGGGCGACGACGCCGTCGCGGACCTCCTGCGGGCGCATCGCGAGTACGTGCTGCGCGAGGTGCTCGCCCGCGACGCCCGTTCCGGGATCCCCGCGGACGACCGGGTGCACCGAAAGGCGGTGCGCCTGGATGGGCGCGAGGTCCGGCTGGGGATCGCGCCCGCCAGGACCGGACCCGACGGGAGGCGGCGGTGAGCCCCGGCGCGGTCGCGGCGGCGCGGAGGAGGGTCGTCGGGGTCCTGGGGGGCATGGGCCCCCTGGCAACCGCGGACTTCTACACGAAGCTCGTCCGGCTCACGCCGGCGCGCCGCGACCAGGATCACCTGCACGTGATCATCGACAGCGACCCGACGATCCCCGACCGCACCGCCGCGGTCCTCGGGGCCGGGCCGGATCCGACGCCGGCGCTCGTCGCCGCCGCGCGGCGGCTCGTCCGGGCCGGGGCCGACCTGATCGCGATCCCCTGTAACTCCGCGCACGTCTTCCTCGACGCGATCCGGCGTGCCGCGGGGATCCCGGTGCTGGATCTCGCGGAGGAGGTGGCCGCCGCAGCGAGCCGCCTGCGCCCGGCGCCGCGCCGGGTCGGCCTGCTGGCCACCACCGCGACTGTCCGGGCCGGCCTGTACCACCGGGCGTTCGAGGCACGGGGGATCACGGTGGTGGAGCCGGATCCCGCGCACCAGGAACGCGTCATGGGGGCGATCCGCGCGATCAAAGCCGGGGACCTCGGCCCGGCGGTCCGGGGCCGGGTGCGGGAGGCAGCGGCGGCCCTGGTCCGGAGCGGCGCCCGCGCGATCGTGCTCGGGTGCACCGAGCTGCCGCTCGTCGCCGGTGCACGGTGGGCGGCGGTGCCCGTTCTGGATGGGACCGAGATCCTGGCCCGGGCGGTGATCCGGGAGGCCGGGGAATTTCCGCGGGCATCCCGGCGTTCGCACAAGGCGCACCTCACTACCCAGGGACCCGCCGAGCCCGTGAGGAGGACCTGAATGCCGCAGAAGCGCCCATCCAAGTCGACGCCCCGGCGTCGTGCCCGGGACACGCGGCCCGGTCCCACGGCCGCGCGCAAGGCCCGGACAGCCTCCCCGGACCGGGCTCAACCCGCGCGGCCGGACCGCATTCCGGCCGGGCGGTACGAGGCGTACACCCGGCTGCTGCTCGAGGAGCGTCGCCGCCTGCGCCAGGAGCTCTCCCAGATGGAGGAACACCAGGTCAGGACGGAGGAGAAGCCGGTCGCGGATATCTCCGGCTACGAGGACGACCTCGTCGACGTGGCCACCGAGACGTTCGAGCGGGAGAAGGGCCTGGCCCTCGAGAGCAGCGTGCAGGGGATGCTGCAGATGGTGGAGGAGGCCCTCCGCAAGATCCGCCAGGGGACGTACGGGGTCTGCGAGGGGTGCGGTCAGTCGATCGACGCGAACCGGCTCCGCGCCATCCCGTACGCGCGGCTATGCATCCGCTGCAAGGAGCGGGAAGAGCGTCTGCGCAGCCTCGCGCGTTGAGGCGTCCGATCCCGGCGCTGATCGCGGGGCTCCTGGCGGCCGTGGCGGCGAGCCAGCTCACAGGCGGGCTCGTCCGCACGTCGCTCCCGGTCGGCCACGAGCACGTCGTGGTGCCGCATGTCCTGTCCCTCACCACGCTCCGCAACACCGGCGTGGCGTTCGGGCTGCTCTCCGGCCTGGGGCCGGCGCCCGTCGTCGGCCTCGCGGTGGCGGTGCTGGGCGTGCTGCTCTACAACAGGGCGGCGTGGTCCGGCAGCGCGGCGGGCCAGTGGGGCGTCGGGCTCATGCTGGGCGGCGCGCTCGGGAACATCGTGGAGCGCCTGCGGTTTGGTTACGTGCTCGACTATCTCGACCTGCACGTCTGGCCGGTGTTCAACGTGGCCGATACCGCGGTGGTGATCGGCGCCGGCCTCCTGCTGCTCGCCCTCTCGCGATCCGAGCGCTCGCGCGGTTAGGCGGTCCCGAGGACCGCACGATACGCCCTGCATGGCACCCCGGCGGCCTCGCCGCGGGAGTCCCCTGCGCCTCCCGCCGGAGGCGGCGCCCGCGCCGTCGTTTCCGGCATCCGGCGGCGACGAGAGGCGGCCGCGCGGCGCGAGCGCCGCGGGCCGGCGCCCTCGGGCCGCGCAATTGCCTGAGGCCGGCGATCCTGCTAAGCTCAATGAGGCACGAGAGGCGGGGCCGAAGCCACCTTTCGCACGCCATCGTCTCGCGGAAAGGAACGGTGAGCGATGAAACCGGTACTCTTCCAACTCGGGCCGTTTCCCGTGTCCTCGTTCGGCGTGTTCCTGCTCCTGGCGTTCGTCGCCGGGATCCTGGTGCTGCGGGCGCGGACCGGCCGGTTCGGATGGGATCCCGGCGAGGTGCTGGACCTCAGCCTGTACGCCATCATCGGCGGGGTCGTAGGCGCCCGGATCGGGTATGTGCTGGTGAACCTCCGCGACTTTGCGGGAGACCCGATGCGCGTGGTGACGATCTGGAAGGACGCCGGGCTGACGTTCTACGGCGCGCTGGCCGGCGGCGCTCTCGTGGCGTGGCTGTACAGCCGGCGCCGCGGCTGGAGCCTGGGCCAGCTCGCGGACGCGGCGGCCCCCGGCCTGGCCGTGGGATACGCGATCGCGATGATCGGCACGCTGCTGTACGGGCTCAACTACGGCCGGCCCGCGAGCGTCCCCTGGGCGGTCACGCTGTTTGGGGAGGCGCGGCACCCGACGCAGCTCTACCTGCTGGCGATGGCGCTGATCGTCTTCGGCCTGCTGCGGTGGGCCGAGAGGCGGCCGCACGCGCCCGGCGCGCTGCTGTGGGCGTTTCTGTTCCTCTACGCGGCCGGCCGGGCGATCGTCGAGGTGTGGATGGACAGCCCGCGCGTGCTCGGTCCCCTCACCCTTGCCCAGGCGGTGAGCATCCTCGTGGCCCTGGCGAGCGCGCTCGTGTGGACGCGGAGGAGCCGGCCGGGAGCGGCGGCGCCCGATCTCGCCGTCGGCGCAGCCGGCCGCCCGGACCGCGGCGAGGAGCTCCGCGCCCTCGCCGACCGGCACGCGGGGCCGCCGACCGACGCGCCCGCGCAGGCGGGGGCCGGTGAGCCGCGCGACTGACGTCGGCGCTCCCGCCGCGGCGGATCCCGGCGCCCCGTCGGGAGCGCGCGAGTCGTCTTTGGAGTTCGACGCGGAGGAGCCGGACCGGGGACGCCGGCTCGATGTGGCGATCGCCGAGCGCATCCCCGAGCTCTCGCGCGCTCGGATCGCGCGCCTGGCCGCCCAGGGGCGCACCCTCGTGGACGGCACGCCGCGGAAGGCCGCCTTCCGGCTCCGGGCCGGGCAGCGGGTACGCGTGCTGGTGCCGCCGCCCGCGCCGGCGGATCTCACCCCAGAGCCGATCCCGCTCCGCATCCTCTACGAGGACGCCGATCTGCTCGTCGTCGACAAGCCGGCGGGCCTGCCGGTGCACCCGGCGCCGGGCCACCCGTCGGGGACGCTGGTCAACGCGCTGCTCGCGAGGGTCCCCGACCTGCCCGGGATCGGCGGCACGCTCCGGCCGGGGATCGTGCACCGCTTGGACAAGGATACGTCGGGGCTGCTCGTCGTCGCGAAGACCGAGGCGGCGCAGCGTTCGCTCGCCTCGCAGCTCCGTGCCCGCACGGTGGTCCGGACGTACCTAGCGGTCGTGCGCGGGAGGGTCCGGCGGGACGCCGGCACCGTCTCGGCGCCGATCGGCCGGCATCCGGTGCACCGCAAGCGCATGGCCGTCGTGCCCGCGGGACGCGAGGCGGTGACCCACTACACCGTGCTCGAGCGCTTCCCCGCCGCGACGCTGGTCGCGTGCCGGCTCCAGACGGGGCGGACCCACCAGATCCGCGTGCACCTCGCGCACATCGGGCATCCGGTCCTCGGCGACCCCGTGTACGGCCGCGCCCACGTCCCGGAGATGCGCCGGCAGGCGCTGCACGCGGCGCGGCTGGAGTTCACCCACCCGCGCACCGGGCGGCCGATGGCGTTCGCGGCGCCGATCCCCCAGGACATGGCGCTCCTGCTCGCGCGCCTGCGCGCCGGAGCATCCGGCGGGGCCGCGCCGCAGGACGACGCGGCGCGGGCGGAGGCCCCGCCCGGCGGCCGGGCGATAGACACGGGCGGCGCGGCGGAGTAGATATAGAAGCGTCGGAGGCGGCGCCGCCGGATCGGTGGTGCGGGGTCGGGCGTGGAGCTACGCGAAAAAGCCAAGGTCATGGACCGGGAGACGATCAGGCGGGCCGTGACGCGGATGGCCCACGAGATCGTCGAGCGCAACAAGGGCGCGTCCGCGCTGTGCCTCGTCGGCATCCGCCGGCGGGGTGTGTACCTGGCCGAGCGGCTCGCGGAGGCGATCGCGAGCGCCGAAGGCGTCCGGATCCCGGTCGGCACCCTCGACATCACCGGCTACCGAGACGACCGCGGGACGCGCGGCCGGCCGCCCTCGGAGGCGGCCGCGGAGACGCACCTGCCGTTTCCGGTGGCCGGCCGGCAGATCGTCCTCGTCGACGACGTGCTGTACACCGGCCGCACGGTGCGGGCGGCCCTCGACGCCCTCATCGACCGCGGCCGGCCGGCCGGCATCCAGCTCGCCGTCCTCGTGGACCGGGGACACCGCGAGCTGCCGATCCGCCCCGACTACGTGGGGAAGAACCTCCCGACCTCATCGCGTGAGACGGTCACCGTGCGCCTCGTGGAGGCCGACGGGCGCGACGAGGTCGTCATCGAGGAGCCCATCTAGCGCGCCGTCGCGCGGGCGTGGCTGGAACGGCGGAGGGCAGGCCGCGCCCCCCACGTGCGTGCCTCCCGCCGGACTCACAGGACGCAGCACGAGCCGCTCACGCCTCGGATCGTGCTGCGCGTCTCCTCCCCGTGCCCGCCTGCGGTGGGGAGGGCGGCAGGGCGGGGGCGACGAGCAGCGTCCGCTCGCCTTCGTATGTGACCACGCCCGGCGGCGCGCCCGGCGGCCGGCGGACGCGCTTGCGGGGGACGCAGTCCACCGCGACCTGCGCGGCGCGCCGTCCCTCGCTGTAGTACGCCGCGACCCCGGCCGCCGCGGTGACGTCCGCCTCCGACGGCTCCGGGGTCCCCTTCAACACCACGTGCGCTCCCGGTGCCCCCCGCGCGTGGAACCAGAGGTCGTCCGGGCCCGCGATGTGAAACGTGACGTGGTCGTTCTCCCGGGCGCTGCGCCCGGCGACGATCACGGCGCCGCCCGCCGTGCGCCATCGGCGCGGCCCCGCCGGCGCGCGCGGGCGCGTCCGCGGAGGGCGGCGCAGGATCCGTCGCGCGGCCAGGTCGTCGTGGATCTCCCAGAGATCGTCGGCTGAGCCGGCGGCCTCGATCTGCACCAGCGCCTCGCGGAGGGCTCGGGCGTCCGCCTCGAGCTGGGCGATCCGCGCGGGGATGGCGCGCGCGGCGGCCCGGGCCTTCTGGTAGCGACGGAACAGCCGCTGCGCGTTCTCCGCCGGCCCGAACGCGGGATCGAGGGGAATCGTCACTTCCGCGCCGCCCGCGGTGTGGTCAGGGACGGCGAGCGCGGTCTGGCCGGGCCGCACCCGGCTCCCGTACGTCAGCAGCAGCTCGCCCATGACGCGGAGGCGATCGGCGCGCTCGCTCTCGGCGAGCGCCTGCCGGTTGCTCGCGAGCGCCGCTTCGGTCCTGTGGAGCGCCGCGCGCACGGCGGAGCCGAGCGCGCGGCGCCGCTCGTCCAGGGGGTCTGCGGCGGCCGCGTGCCGGTAGTACCGCTCCACGGCCTCGCTCATGCTCGCGGCGGGATGCGCCTCCAGGCCGGCGTAGGCGGCGAGCGGGATCGCGGAGAACGCCACCGGACGACCCTGGGCCTCGTAGATCGTCGGGGCGAACGCGGCTCGCCGCACCACCTCGCGCAGCTCGCGGAGGACCGCCTCGATGCGGTCGCGGGCGGCCCGCGCGGATCCGGCGGGCGCCGCCGGGTCCACGGCGGCGCGCAGCGCGATCTCGCGCGCGACCGGAGGGCTCACGCCGAGCAGCCCGCGCATGAGCCGCTGCTCGAGCGGCGTGTCGCCGGTCAGCAGCGCGTCGAGCGCGGCGGCGTCCACCGTATCGGGCCGCGGGCGGTCCGCCGGCGGAGGCAGGTACGGGCGGCCGGGCAGGACCGGCCGGCGTGGCGACATCTGCTCCGTGACGACCTTGAGCGCGCCGAGCACGACGCGCGCATCCGCCAGGATGAGGTTACTGTGGCGGCCCATCACCTCGGCGGCGAGCACGAGCGGTCCGCCGAGCGCGTCGAAGCGGAGGCGCAGCAGCCGCTCGAACGGCGGCTGCTCCACGGCCGCCAGCCGCGCCTCCGCGAGGCGGCTGCGCAGCAGCAGGGCGAACGGAGCGAGGCGCTCGGTCGCCTCCGGCCGCGCCGCCAAGTGCACGCGCGCCACCCGCGGATGGATCGAGCAGAAGAGGTGGTGCGCATGCCGGCCGCCCCCGAGGCTCACCACGATGGCGTCGGGCGCCACCTGGCGGACGCCCGCAAACCGCGCTCCCACGTGGGCCCGCAGCTCGCAGGCAACCGCGGCGAGAGCCAGCGCGTCGAACGACGGCGAAGGGATGTCGACCACCGCGGCCTCCGCGTGCGCGATCTATCCGTACCGGAGTATAGCGTAGGGCGCACCCGAGGCGGCGCGCGTGCGAGCAGGAGATTCCTCGTCGGCCGCCGGACTCTCTGGCGTGCCCCGGCGCCGCACGCGCGGGCGGCCGGGGGGGAGTCCTATGGCGCGCAGCATGACGGGGTTCGGTGCGGGGGAGATCACGACGGCGATCGGCCGCTACACGGTCGAGATCCGGTCCGTCAATCACCGGTTTTGCGACGTCGTCGTGCGCCTGCCACGCGACCTCGCGGCCCTCGAGGACCGCGCGCGCGGCCTGGTGCAGGGGCGAATCTTGCGGGGGCGGGTCGAGGTTGCTATAATCCGGGAGGACCACGGAAAGCGACCGCGGACGGTTAGAGCCGACCTCGACCTGGCCAGAGCGTACGCCAGCGTCCTAAACGACCTGAAACAGGCTTTTTCGATCTCCGAGACGCTGGATCTCTCCGCGCTGGTCTCCCTCCCCGAGCTCATCCGGATCGAGGAGGAGCGCGAGGATCTGGAAGCGGCCTGGCCCCCGATCGCCGCGGGCGTCGGCGTGGCGCTGGACCGGCTGATCGCGATGCGCGAGACGGAGGGGGCCCGGCTCGCGGCCGATATGCTCGAGAGGATGGAGCGGCTGGCCGGCCACATCGCGGCGATCGAGGCGCGCGCCCCGCAGGTCGTCCAGGACTATCACGCCCGGCTGAGCCGGCGCGTGGCGGAGCTGGCCGGCGCGACGCCGGTGGATGCCGGGCGCCTGGCGACCGAGGTCGCCCTGTTTGCCGACCGTTGCGACATCACCGAGGAGCTCACGCGCTTTCGGAGCCACGTCGCGCAGTTCCAGACGACGCTCGCCTCCGGTGGCGCCGTCGGCCGCACGCTGGAGTTCATCCTGCAGGAGATGGGGCGGGAGATCAACACGATCGGCAGCAAGGCCAACGACCTGGAGATCACCCGGCGCGTGATCGCGATCAAGGGCGAGCTCGAGAGCCTGCGCGAGCAGGTCCAAAACGTCGAGTAGGCGGGGCTCCCGTCGCGATCGGCCGAGAAGGGCGGTGGCCATGGATACGCGGCTCATCAATATCGGTTTCGGCAACATCGTGGCTGCCAATCGCATCATCGCGATCGTGAGCCCCGACTCCGCGCCGATCAAGCGGATCATCCAGGAGGCTCGCGACAAGGGGATCCTGATCGACGCGACCTACGGCCGGCGAACGCGCGCGGTCGTCATCACCGACAGCGGGCACGTCGTGCTGTCCGCGGTCCAGCCGGAGACGGTGGCCCACCGGTTCACGAGCAAGGAGGCGGTGCCCGCGGAGGAGGAGGAAGAAGCCACCGAGTCGCCCGTCCCCGGCCACCAATGATCGTGACGGTCAGCGGGGAGATCGGCGCGGGCAAGAGCACAGTTGCCCGCCTGCTGGCCCGTTCGTTGGGCCTGCGCTACCTGTCCGCGGGGGATGTGTTCCGCGAAGAAGCGCGGCGGCGGGCGGTGAGCCTTGCGGCGCTGGGCCGCATGGCGGAACAGGATGCGGCGATCGACCGGGCGCTTGACGAGTTCCAGATCGAGGCCGCCCGGGCGGGCGACATCCTGGTGGACAGTCGCCTCAGCGGCTGGTTGATCGACGGCGACCTGCGAATCTGGCTTCGGGCGCCGTTCGCGGTGCGGGTCGAGCGGGTGGCTGCCCGGGACGGCCTCGACCCGGACACGGCCGCCCGCGAGGTCCGCGCGCGCGAGGAGAGTGAGCGCCGGCGGTACCGGGAGATCTACCACATCGACCTCGCCGATCTCGCGCGCTACCATCTCGTCGTCGATACCGGGCTGTGGCAGCCGGAGCACCTTGCCGACGCGCTGCTGCACCTGGCGCGGACGGTGCGGCCGGACCGCTCGGTCCCCCCGCACCGCCCGGTGGACAGCCACTCGTGCGGAGCGACGGGGTCAGGGCGGTCGCCGTGACCGCGGACAGGCGGCTCGAAGGCCGGACGATCGTCGTCGGCGTCTGCGGCAGCATCGCGGCGTACAAGGCCGCGACCCTCGTCCGCCTGCTTCTCCGCGAGGGCGCCGATGTGTATGTCGCGATGACCCCCGCGGCGGCCCGGTTCGTCGGGCCGGCGACGTTCCGGGCGCTCTCGCGCCACCCGGTGGTCACGGACATGTGGGCGCCCGACTCGCCGTGGGACGAGCCGCATGTCGCCCTCGGCGAGCGCGCCGATCTCTACGTCGTCGCTCCGGCGACGGCGGACATGCTGGCCCGGCTCGCGGTCGGGCTCGCCGACGACGTCGTGTGCGCCACGGCGCTCGCGACCCGATCGCCCATCCTGCTCGCGCCGGCGATGAGCGACGCGATGGCGGAATCCGCCGCGGTGCGGGAGAACACCGAGCGCCTGCGCGCCAGGGGCGTGCGGATCGCCGGCCCGGCGCGGGGTGAGCTGGCCTCGGGCAAAGTGGGTCTGGGCCGGATGGTGGAGCCGGACGCGATCGTCGCCGAGATCGTCGAGCTGCTGGGCGCGAGCGCGGGTCGCTGACCTCTCCCCGGTCGATCCCGCACGGCGTGCGAGGAGGCGCATGGAGCACGACCCCGTCCACGCCACACCTCCGCCCGGCGCCGCCTGCGCGGAGGTCCTGCTCGACGTCGCGTCGCCGATCGCGGACCGGCCGCTGACGTACCGCGTGCCGCCGCCGCTCGGGGCGTGTGTCCGCGTGGGCGTGCGCGTGCGCGTGCCGCTCGGGCGCCGGATCGCGCACGGGTTCGTCCTCGGGGTCGGGCCATGCCCGCCGATGGGCGACCGCGCGCTGCGCGATCTCCTGGACGTCCCCGATCCCACGCCGCTGTTCTCGGAGGCGCTCCTCGAGCTCGCGCGCACGGTCGCGCGGCAGACCCTCGCGACGCTCCTCGACGCCGTCCGGTGCCTGGTGCCCGCCGAGGTGGCCCGCGCGACGCGCCGTTGCGGTCCGCGGGTCGCCATCCTCGTGGACGGCGCGGCCGGCGCTCGCCGGCCCGGGCGCCGGCAGCGGGCGCTCCTCGCGGCGCTCGCAGCCGCCCCCGATGGCCTCCCCGTAGCCGAGCTCGTGCGGGCGGGCGGGCGCGCGTCGCTGCGGCGGCTCGTCGCCGCGGGGGCCGTGCGGCTCGCCGATGCGCCCCCCGCCTCCCTCCGGGACTGCGCAGCACGCGGCGAGAGCCGGCCGGAGCGCGGCGCGGCGCCGGCGCCCGCCGGCCAGCCCGTGCTGCTTTGGGGCGACGCCGAGGCGCGGCGCCGGTGGATCGCCGCCGCGGCGTCCGCTGCTGTGGCATCCGGCCGGCAGGCGCTGATCACGGTTCCGGAGATCGCGCAGGCGAGCGACCTCGCCTCCCGGCTCCGGCTCGCCGGCGGGATGCGGGTGGCGCTGTTCCACTCGGACCTGCCCCCGTCGCAGCGCCGGGCCACCTGGAGGGAGATCCACGGCGGCGCGGCGGACGCGGTCGTCGGCACGCGCTCCGCGCTGTGGGTCCCGCTCAGCCGCCTCGGCCTGATCGTGGTGGAGGACGAGCACGATCCGTCGTACAAGGCGGACGCGGCCCCCCGCTACCACGCCCGCACGGTGGCCCTCGCCCGCGGGCAGATCGAGGGCGCACGCGTCGTGCTGGGCACGCAGACGCCGTCGGTGGAGGCCTACGCCGCCGCCGCCGCCGGGCAGATGGAGTGCACGCGGCTTGAGCCCGCCGCCGCGGGCCCGCGTGTGGTGATCGTCGACACACGGGATGGGCGGGGGTCCCGCCGGCGCGGGCTGCTGGCGCAGCCGCTCATCGACGCGATCCGCCGGCACCTGCGGGCTGGCGGACGGATCGCGCTGTTTGTGAACCGGGTGGGGTACGCGCGCGTTCTCCTCTGTCGGGAGTGCGGCGCTGCGGTGCGCTGCGCCCGGTGCGATATCCCGATGGCCTACGACCGAGGAGCAACCCTCCGGTGCCGGGTGTGTGGCCGCGCCGGGCCGGCGCCCGACGTCTGCCCGCGGTGCCGGGGCGTGGCCCTGTGGTGGCTCGGCGCGGGCACGGCGCGGGTGCAGGAGGTGGTGCGCCGGGTGTTTCCTTCGGTCCGGACGGCGAGGGTGGACCGTGAGACCGCGCGCGAGTTCGACACGGTGGCCCAGGAGTTCGCCACCGGCCGCGTCCGCCTCCTCGTCGGCACGCAGCTCCTGCTGCGGGCCCGGCGGCTCCGCCCGACGCTCGTCGGCGTGATCGACGCGGACGCGGCCCTCTACCTTCCCGACTTCCGCGCGGCCGAGCGGGCGCTGCAGCAGCTCCGCGCCGTGCTGTCGCTGGCCGCGGGGCCGCCCGATCCCGAAGCGGTCGTCCAGACGCGCGTGCCCGAGCATCCGGTGATCGCGGCGCTGCGCACCGGCGAGGACGAGCGGGTCTACGAGGAGGAGCTGCGGGTGCGGCGGGAGCTCGGCTATCCGCCGTACGCGCACCTGGCGCGCCTCGTGGCGACGGCGCGGAGCCGGGAGGTCGCCGCCGAGCTTGCGGCCCGCGCGGGCGCGATCGCGCGCGAACGCGGCGTCGAGGTCCTCGGCCCCGCGCCCGCCCTGGACGCGGGCGGCCGCGCGTGGTTCCGCGTCCAGTGCGTGCTCCGCGCGCCCACCGCCGAGGCGGTGCGCGAGGCGGCCCGCGCGGCGCTCGCCGGCGCGGGGGGGGCGGGCGCTGCCCGCGGGCGACCGCGCGACCGCCGCCTCACGGTCGACCTGGACCCGCAGGAGATGTGCTGATGCCCGCGCGCGCGTCGTCGCCGCAGACGCTTCCCATCGTGACCGTCGACAGCCCGCGCGGCGCGATCCTGCGGCGCCGCGCCCAGCCCGTCCGCGCCGTCACCCGCGACGTGCAGGTCCTGATCGACCGCATGTTTGCGACGATGAGGGATGCCCGCGGCCTCGGGCTCGCCGCCCCCCAGGTCGGCGTCAGCCGGCGCGTGCTCGTCGCCGAGGTCGAGAACAACCGCATCGCGCTCGCCGACCCCGAGGTGGTGCGCCGGGACGGCGAGCAGGTCGCCACCGAGGCCTGCCTGAGCATCCCGGGCCTCCTCGGGGACGTGCCGCGGGCGGCCCGCGTGGTCGTCCGGGGGCGCAACCGCCGCAACCGGGTCGTCACGATCGAGGCGGAGGGGCTGCTCGCGCGCGTCCTGCAGCACGAGATCGATCACCTGGATGGGATCCTCTTCACCGACCGCGTGCAGGATCCCGGGACGTTGCGGCGCGTGGAGGAGACGACGGAGGTCGCGCCGAGCGGGGCACGGGCGTGAGGGTGATCTTCCTCGGCACACCCCAGTTCGCGATCCCGTCGCTCGAGGCGGTCCTCGCGGCGGCCGAGGTCGCGGCGGTGGTGACGCGTCCCCCGAGACCGCGCGGCCGGGGCCTCCGCGTCGAGCAGCCGCCGGTCGCGGACGTCGCCGCGCGCTACGGCCTCGAGGTGCTACAGCCCGTCTCCCTGCAGAGTCCCGATCTGCTCGGCCGCCTCCGGGCGCTCGCCCCCGATCTCGCGGTGGCGGTCGCGTTCGGCCGCATCATCCCGCCCGCCCTCCTCGAGATCCCGCGGCACGGCGGGATCAACCTGCACCCGTCGCTGCTCCCCCGGTACCGCGGCCCCGCGCCGATCGCGCGCGCGATCGCCGCCGGCGACACCGAGACCGGGGTCACCGTGCTGCACGTCTCCGCGGAGGTGGACGCCGGGGATATCATCCTCCAACGTAGGGTGCCGATCGCCGCGGACGACACCAGCGCCACGCTGGAAGCGCGCCTCGCGCGGGAGGGCGCCGAGCTGCTAGTGGAGGCGATCCGGCTCATCGAGGCCGGCCGGGCGCCGCGCCGGCCGCAGGACCCCTCGCAGGTCTCGTTTGCGCCGAAGCTCCGGCGGGAGGAAGGCCTGATCCGCTGGAGCGACCCGGCGGACCGCATCGTCAACCTGGTGAGAGCGCTCGTGCCCTGGCCCGTCGCGTATACGGTCCGGGACGGCGAGCTGCTGCGTATCTGGCGCGCGACCGCGGAAGGCGACGCGCCGGAGCAGGCCGCGCCCGGCGTCGTGCTGCGGGCCGACGACGCCGAGGGCGCCCCGATCGTGGTCGCATCGGGGCGCGGGGTCGTGCTGATCCACGAGGTCCAGCCGGCCTCCGGCCGCCGCATGTCCGCCGCCGCCTACGTCCGCGGACACCGGGTCCGGGCCGGCGCCGTCCTCGGCGGTCGGTGAGGGCGGAACCCTGCGTGGGTCGGCTATGCTACAATACAGTGGAAACAGGGGGCGCCTCCCGCGCGCCGGGGGCGGGAGGGGCGGTGCGGGCGGGCCCGCGACGGCGGTAGCGAGGTGAGAACATGTTCTTTTGGGGTTGGGACCCGACCTACATCATCGTGTTGCCGGCGCTGCTGCTCGCGATCTGGGCGCAGCTCCGGGTCCAGTCCGCGTACGGGCGGTACAGCCAGGTGCCCATCGCGAGCGGGATGACGGGCGCGCAGGTCGCCGCGGAGATCCTCCGGCGCAACGGCCTGTCGGCCGTCGAGATCGAACGGACCGAGGGCATGCTGTCCGACCACTACGATCCGCGCACGCGCGTGCTGCGGCTCTCCCCCGGCGTGTACGACGGGGCGTCGGTTGCCAGCGCGGGGGTCGCGGCGCACGAGACCGGACATGCGCTCCAGGACGCGCAGCACTACGGGCCGCTGGCGCTGCGGTCGGCGATGGTGCCGGTCACGCAGTTCGGCTCGTGGCTGGCCTGGCCGTTGTTCCTGCTCGGCTTCTTTTTCCACTCCGGCCTGATGATGCAGCTCGGCATCCTGGTCTTCAGCGCGGCGGTAGCGTTCACCGTCGTCACGCTGCCGGTGGAGTTCAACGCGAGCTCGCGCGCGCTGCGCCTGCTGCAGGCCGAGGGGCTCGTCACGCCCGACGAGCTGGCGGGCGTGCGCAGCGTGCTCGGCGCGGCCGCGCTCACGTACGTCGCGGCCGCGGCGACGGCCATCCTCGAGCTGGTCCGCCTGCTGCTCCTGTACAACATGCGGCGGGAGGAGTGATGCCGCCGCGTCGTACCCCCTGCGCTCCGTGGACGGGCCGCGCGCCGCGCGCGAGGTGGCGTTCGACATCCTGCACCGCGTCGAGGCCGGGGGCGCCTGGAGCGGCACCCTCCTCCGGCGGGCCCTGGACCGCGCCGGGCTCCGTCCGGCCGACGAGGCTCTCGTCACCGAGCTGACCTACGGGACGCTCCGCCATCGGGCCGAGGTCGACTGGGCGCTGTCCCGGTCGACCCGCAGGCCGCTCGAGGCGCTGCCGTCCCGCATCCGCACCGTCCTCCGCCTGGGCGCGTACCAGATCCTGTTCATGGACCGGATCCCCGCGTTCGCCGCGGTCTCGGAGGCCGTGAGCCTGGCGAAGCGCGTGGGACACGCGGGCACGGCAGCGCTCGTGAACGCCGTGCTGCGGCGGATGGCGGCGTCTCCGCCGGAGATCCCTGCGGATCGCGGCACGGTGGAGGGGATCGCGCTGCGGTACTCCCACCCGGCCTGGCTCGTCGCGCGCTGGCTGCGGCGGTTCGGGCTGGAGGGCACCCGCGCCCTGTGCGAGGCCAACAACCGGACGCCGCCGTCGGCGATCCGCCTCAACACCCTGCGCGGCGCGCCCGAGCAGGTGGCCTCCCGGCTCGCGGAGACGGGGGTCGAGACCGAGCCGTCGGCGCTGCTCCCCGAGGGACGGCGGATCGTCGCGGGCCCCGCCGACGCCCGCAAGCGGGCGTACGACGCCGGGTGGTTCACGCCGCAGGACGAGGGGTCGATGCTCGTCGGGAGGCTCGTCGCGCCCGCGCCGGGGAACACGGTGGTCGACGCCTGCGCGGCGCCGGGCGGCAAGGCGACGCACCTGGCGGCGCTGATGGAGGACCGTGGACGCGTCATCGCCTGCGACGTCGGGCCGGCCAAGCTTGCAGCCGTGTCGCGGCAGTGCGCGCGGCTGGGGATCTCGATCGTCGAGACACGTGAGCTCGACGGGGCGAGCGTCGGGGCGGAATATCCCGGCGCGGCGGACCGCGTGCTCGTGGACGCTCCCTGCTCCGGCCTCGGCGTCGTCCGCCGCCGACCGGAGATCAAGTGGCGCCTCCAGCCGCAGCACCTCGCGCGCCTGGCCGCAGTGCAGCGCCGGCTCCTGGGCGGGGCCGCGGGCGCGGTACGGCGCGGCGGCGTGTTGGTGTACAGCGTGTGCACGTTCGAGCCGGAGGAGGGGCCCGCCGTGATCGAGGCATTCCTGCGGGAGCACGACGAGTTTGCGCCGCTCCCGATCGCGGGATGGCCCCCCGGCGCGCCGGATCGCGTGACGTTCGCCGCGGAGGGGACGGCGTTCCTGTACCCGCACCGCGCGGATACGGACGGGTTCTTTGTCGCGGCGCTCCGGAGGACGGCGTGAGCATCGCCTCCGGCGTCGCGCCCGACCTCCGCGGACTCCTGCTTCCGGAGCTGGAGGAGGTCGCGGAGCGGCTCGGCGAGCCCCGGTACCGCGGCCGGCAGCTCGCCCGCTGGCTGTACGCCCGCGGCGCGACCACCGCAGACGAGATGACCGACCTGCCGCACGGCTTCCGCGCCCGCCTGCGCCGGGACGCCCGGATCAGCGCGCTCGCCCTCCGCCGGGCGGAGACGTCTCCCGGCGGCGCGGCGACCAAGTTCCTCGTCGCTTGCGAGGACGGACAGACGGTGGAGTGCGTGCTGATGCGGTTCGACGACGGGCGGCGCAGCGCGTGCCTCAGCACGCAGGCCGGGTGCGCGATGGGGTGTGCGTTCTGCGCCACCGGCCGCGGCGGGTTCGCGCGTAACCTCTCGGCCGGCGAGATCATCGGGCAAGCGCTCCTGATCCGCGCGCACGCGGACCGCCGGGTGAGCCATGCCGTCTTCATGGGCATGGGGGAGCCGCTTGCGAACTACGACGCCACCGTGCGGGCCGCGCGCATCCTCGCCGCGCCCCATGGGTGCGGGATCGGCATGCGCCACCTGACGATCTCCACCGTGGGGCTCGTCCCGCAGATCCACCGGCTGGCGAGGGAGCGCCTGCAGCTCGTGCTCGCGGTCTCGCTGCACGCGCCGACCGACGCGTTGCGGGAGCGGCTCGTGCCGGTGAACCACCGGTACCCGCTCGCGGACCTCCTCGCCGCGTGCCGGGCGTACGTCGCGGAGACCCACCGGCGGATCACGCTGGAGTACGTGCTCATCGACGGTGTCAACGACGGGGATGCGGAGGCCCGCCAGCTCGCGAGGCTTGTGCGCGGTCTAAACTGCCACGTCAACTTGATCCCGCTCAACCCCGTGCCCGGCGTTCCCTTCGCGCGGCCCCCGGTGGAGCGCGTGCGCGCGTTCGCCCGGGTCGTGCGCGGACAGGGCATCCCCGTGACGGTGCGGATCGAGCGCGGCGTCGAGATCCAGGCCGCGTGCGGGCAGCTCCGCCTGCGGGACGGCCAGGGCCGGCCCTCGCGCTGGACGCGATGAGCCTGCTGTTGCGCCTCGAGCGGCGCATCGAGGCTCTGGTGGAAGGGTGGTTCTCCCGCGGCCGGGACCGCGTCCACCCGGTCGAGATCGCGCGGAGGGTGCTGCGCGAGATGGATCGGGGCGCCGTGGCGGGCCTGCGCGGGATGCTCGTGCCGAACGAGTACCGGGTCTTCCTGCACCCCCGCGACTTCGCGCCGTACGCCTCTCTCCGGGAGCCGCTCGCGCGAGAGCTGGAGGACGCGCTGCGCGCGCGGGCGCAAGAGCTCGGCGCGCATCTGCCCGGCCCGGCGCGCGTGGTGCTCGACTCCCGCGACGAGATTGCCCCGGGCGAGATCTACGTGGACGCCCGGCTCGCGCCGCCGCAGGCCGCCGGTCCGCCCGCGCCCGAGGCCCCGCGCGAACCGCAGGCCTCGGCCGGGCCCGCTGTGACCGACGATACGCGCGTGTACCGGCGCGACCCGGGGTCGCGCCGGCTGCGCGTGCAGGCCGGCCCGCCGGGCACGGCGGGCCGGGAGTTCGCCCTCACCCAGCCGGCGGTGACGATCGGGCGCCGTGCCGATCAGGACATCGTGCTCAACGACCCCAGCGTGAGCCGCACCCACGCGCGCGTCGAGATCACGCCGGACGGCGTCTCGATCATCGACCTCGACAGCACGAACGGGACGCTCGTGAACGGCCACCCCGTGCGCGCGTCCCGCGTCGCCCTCCGTCCGGGCGACCGCATCCACATCGGGACCGTCGTCCTGGAGCTCGTCGCCGGGCCGCCGTGATGCTGTTGCTGGTGCCCGTCCTGCGGTACGCGTTTCTCGCGGGCCTGCTCGTGTTTGTCGCCCGCGTGACCGCCGCGGTGCTGGCGGACCTCGGCGCGCGCCCGGTGGCGAGCTCGCCCGCGCGGGCCCTGCTCGTGGCCGAGGCCCCCGAGGGGATGCGCGGCCGCGAGTTTTTGGTCTCCGGCGACACGGTGATCGGCCGCGCGCCGGGGTGCGCGATCGTGCTCTCCGACGACTACGTCTCCTCCCGCCACGCGCGGATCGTGGAGCGCGGCGGCCGCGTGTGGGTCGAGGACCTCGGCAGCACCAACGGCACCCTGCTCAACGGGCGGCCGGTGCGCCGCGCCGCGGCGCTGCGCGCGGGCGACCGCCTCCAGCTGGGGCGGACGGTGCTCGCCTTCCGCGTGGAGCCGCCGGTGGGGCCTCCGGCGCGCGCGGGTGCGGGGGCGGGCGGCGCGTGATGCGGGGGTTTGTGGCGCACGGCGCCGGGGTCAGCGAGATCGGCCGGGTCCGCGAGACCAACGAGGATCGCGTGCTGACGCTCGACCAGGCCGGGCGCGGGACGGCGCTGTACGCGGTCGCCGACGGGCTCGGGGGGCACGCCGCGGGCAGCGTGGCGAGCGAGCTGGCCGTCGGGGCGCTCCGCGAGGCGGTGCCCGCGCTCATCGCGCAACGCGTGCCCCCTCGGGAGGCACTCATCCTCGGGCTGCGGCGGGCCAACGCCGCGATCCGCGAGCGGGCCGCCGCCCCCGGGCGGTCGGGGATGGCGACGACGTGCACCGCGGTGGTCGTCGGCGAGCGCGACGGCATCGTGGCCCACGTCGGCGACAGCCGCGCGTACCTGATCCGCGGCCTGGAGGTGCGCCAGCTCACCACCGACCACTCGCTCGTCGCCGAGCTCGTGCGCCACGGCAGCCTCGCGCCCGCCGAGGCGCGGGCGCACGCGCAGCGCCACGTGCTCACGCGCGCGCTCGGTACCGAGGACGACGTGCAGATCGACGTGATCGCGGTCCCGCTGCGCGCCGGGGACATCCTGGCGCTGACCAGCGACGGGCTGCACGCCGCCGTCTCGGCGGAAGAGATGGCCGCGGTGATCCGCGGGACCCCGGACCTGCTGGAAGCCGGCCACATCCTCACCGGTTTGGCCAACGCGCGCGGCGGCCTGGACAACGCGTCTGCGGTCATCGTCCGGCTGCGTCCCCGCTGGGTGGGCCGTGTCGCCCGGCTGGCCGCGGCCCTCGCGCTGGCCGGCCTCGTCGCGGTGGGGGGAGGGGTGTACCGGCTCGAGCACTCCTACTTCCTCGGCGTGCGCGGCGATCGCGTCGCCGTGATGCAGGGCGTCCCGGCGCGCGTTCTTGGCGTGCCGCTGTTCTCCGTGCTCCGCACCACGTCGGTGCCCGTCGCGAAGATCGCCCCGGCGTACCGCGGCCGCTTGCAGCAGGGGCTCCCGGCGCGCAGCCCCGAGGACGCGGAGGCGCTCCTCCGCGACCTGGTCGGCCGCCCCTAGGGCCGTGGACACGACCGCGCTCGCCCCTCCGCCCGATCCGTCCGTGGCCGCCCGCGCGGCGCTGGCGTGGACGGGTGCGGCGAGGGCGCGCGAGCGGAGGCTGCTCGTGGGCGCGGCGCTGCTCGGCGCCCTCGGGCTGGCGACGGTGCACCTCGCGCTGTACCGCTCGGAGCCGTGGACGCCGGTGGCGGCCGGCGCGCTCGCGCTCGGCGGCTTCCTCGTCGTCCACGGGGCGCTGTGCGCGATGCGCAGCGAGGCGGATCCGCTGCTGCTGCCGATCGCCGCGGGGCTGTCCGCGGTGAGCTTGGTCATGATCTACCGCGTCCGCCCCGAGTATCTGCTCCGGCAGGCCGCGTGGGTCGCCCTCGGGCTGGCCGCGCTCCTCGTGGTGCTCGGCACGCTCGGCGATCTGCGCTGGGTCCGGCGATACGCGTATCTGTGCGCCGCCGCCGGGATGGCGCTGCTGGCCCTGACCGTCACCCTGGGGCTCGAGCGCAACGGGGCCCGGCAGTGGTTGCCGCTCGGTCCCCTGACGCTCGAGCCGGGCGAGGTCGTGAAGCTCTTGCTCGTCGCCTTCTTCGCCGGCGTGCTCGATGACACGTACCGGCTCCTGACGCTGCCCGGTCCCCGGCGCTGGCGCGCCGAGTTGGCCCGGCTCGGTCCGATGCTCGCCGTCTGTCTGTTTGCCCTCCTGCTCCTCGTCTTTCAGCGCGACCTGGGGCTCGCGCTGCTCTACTATGGCGTGTTTCTCGCGATGCTGTACGTCGCCACCGGCCGCCTCGACTACGTCGGGGTCGGACTGGCCGCGTTCGCCGCGGGCGCGGCCCTCTGCTACCACCTGTTCGCGCACGTCCGCGTCCGCGTGGACGTCTGGCTCGATCCGTGGGCCGACCCATCCGGGCGCGGGTACCAGATCGTCCAGGGCCTCTATAGCCTCGCAAGCGGCGGCGTGCTCGGCGCCGGCCTCGGGGCGGGGCACCCGGAGCTGGTGCCCGCCGCGCACACGGACATGATCTTCCCCACGATCGGCGAGGAGCTCGGCGCGGTCGGCACGTTCTGCACCGTCGCCCTCTACCTGCTGTTCGTGGGCCGGATGTTCCGCGTGGCGACGCGCTCGCGCGGCACGCTCGAGGTGCTCGTCGCGGCCGGGCTCGCCGCCTCCCTCGGGCTGCAGGCGTTCATCATCCTGGGCGGGAGCACCCGGCTGATCCCGCTGACCGGCATCCCGGCGCCGTTCCTCACGTACGGCGGCAGCGCCGCGATGACGAACTTCGCCGCCCTCGGCCTCCTCCTCGCGATCTCGAGCCGCGGCCCCGCGGGCGGCACGCCCCCGGCCGCGGCGGTGCGCCATGGCGCCGCGGGTCGCTAACCTCGGCCGGCTCCTGGCCGGCCTGCTCGTCGTGCTCGTCGTGTACCTGGCGGGCGTCCAGGTGATCTGGGGGCCGCAGCTCGCCGATCAGGCGGGCAACCCGCGCCTCGCGCTGGCCGCCGAGCGCGTCCGCTGGGGGCGGATCCTCGACCGGCGTCTGGGGGTGCTCGCGGATTCGCAGGAACTCGGGGGCCGGCAGGTGCGCCGCTACCCCTTCGGGGACCTGTTCGCGCATGTGCTCGGGTACCGCAGTCCCCGGTACGGGCTGGCGGGCGTGGAGGCCCGCTACGATCCCGCCCTCCTCGGCCTGCCGGCGCGCGACCCGTGGGAGGCGCTGCAGCAGGCGTTCGGCGGGCCGCCGCGGGGCAACGACCTCGTCCTGACCGTGGATACGGCGGTGCAGCAGGCCGCGGCGCGCGCGCTCGCCGGCCGCCGGGGCGCGATCGTCGTGCTGGATCCCCGGACCGGCGCGGTGCTGGGGCTGGTCAGCCGTCCCTCGTTCGACCCTGCGGCCGTGGACGCCCGATGGGATGCGATCGCGCGCGACCCCTCGTCGCCGCTGCTCGATCGGGCCACCCAGGGGCAGTATCCGCCCGGGTCGTCGTTCAAGCCGATCGTGCTCGCCGCGGCGCTCGCGTCCGGCCGCGCGACGTCCGACACCGTGCTCGACTGTCCTGCCGAGACGACGGTCGCGGGGGCGGTGATCGGCAACTTCGACCACGAACGCTACGGCCGCCTGACGCTGCGGCAGGCGTTCGCGGTGTCGTGCAACACCGCGTTCGTGCAGCTCGGCGGGATGCTCGGCGCCGACGCGATCGTGCGCATGGCCCGGGCGTTCGGGTTGGGCCGTCCGCCGCAGTTCGACCTGCCCACCGCCGCCGGGTTCGTGCCGGCCGCCCGCAGCCTCGGGCCCCGCGGCACCGCGCAGATCTCGTTCGGCCAGGGCAGCTTGCTCGTGACGCCGCTGCAGATGGCGCTCGTTGCAGCTACGATCGCCAACCACGGCGTCATGATGCGCCCGTTCCTGCTCTCGCAGGTGCGAGGCCCGGACGGGCGGATCCTCTCCGCGTACGCGCAGCGGGGCAGCCGTGAGGTCCTCCCCGCGGCGCTCGCCGCCCAGATCGCGCAGGACATGGTCGACGTCGTGCGGAGCGGGACCGGCACCGCCGCGCAGATCCCGGGGGTGCCGGTGGCCGGCAAGACCGGCACGGCGCAGAACCCGCACGGGCCGACGCACGCGTGGTTCATCGCGTTTGCGCCCGCCGACCGGCCGTCCGTCGCCGCCGCCGTCTTGATGGAGAACGCGGGCGCGGGCGGCGCGATCGCCGCGCCGGCGGCGCGGCAGGTCATCGCCGCGGCGCTCGCCGCCCAACAGGCGGAGGGACGCCCGTGATCGGCCGGGTGCTCGGCGGGCGGTACGAGATCGTCGGGCCGCTCAGCGAGGGCGGGATGGCGCTCGTGTACCGCGGCCGGGCGACCGGCGACGGCCGGCCGGTTGCGATCAAGATCCTGCGCGACCAGTACGCCCACAACGCGGAGTTCGTCGCGCGGTTCGAGCGGGAGGCGCAGGCGGTCGCACAGCTCAGCCACCCCCACATGGTGCGGGTCTTCGATCACGGGCGTGACGGAGACGTGCACTACATCGTGATGGAGTTCGTGGACGGCGAGGACCTCAAGACGCTGCTCCGCCGGCGCGGCCCGCTCGACGAAGCGGAGGTCCGCCGGATCGGGGCGCAGGTCTGCGAAGTGCTGGAGTACGCGCACCGCATGGGGATCGTCCACCGCGACATCAAGCCGCAGAACATCCTGATCGGCCCGGACGGCCAGGTCCGGGTGACGGATTTCGGGATCGCGCGGGCGCTCGCGGCCACGTCGATCACGGAGACCGGGACGGTCCTGGGCTCGGTGCAGTATCTCTCGCCCGAGCAGGCCCGCGGCCTCGGCGTCGGCCGCCGCGCGGACCTCTACTCCCTCGGGGTGGTCCTGTACGAGGCCGCCACCGGCCGGCTGCCGTTCGAGGGCGACACGCCGATCGCGATCGCGCTCCAGCACATGCACGACCCCCCGCCGGTGCCGCGGCGCAGGGGAGGCCGCCTCTCCCGGGCGATGGAGGGTATCATCCTCAAAGCGCTCGCCAAGGACCCGGATGAGCGCTACGCGTCGGCGCGCGAGATGCGCGAGGACCTGCTGGGGCGGGCGGCCCACTGGCAGGAGCGCCCGGAGGTCGAGTCCACGGCGGTCCTGGAACGCCGTCCCGCAGACCAGCGGGGCGCGCCGGAGCGGTCCGGCGCGCCGCCCGGACGGCCGGGGGCCGGCCGCCGTGCACGTCCTGGGCGCGCGGCCGCTCCGATCGCGCCGTTCGTGGCGGCCGCCGTGCTGCTCGTGCTGTTTGGCGGGGCGGCCGTGGGCTGGCAGGCACTCAACGCGTACCTGAACGTGCCGGAGGTGCAGGTCCCCGATCTCGCCGGACACACGCTCGCCGACGCCGAGCGCATCGCCCGCCACAGCCGGCTGAGCGTGCAGGTGGTCGAGCAGCGCCACAGCCGGACGGTGCCCGCGGGCGCGGTCGTCGGCCAGGATCCGCCCGCCGGCCGCACGGTGAAGGTCAGCCGCGTGATCGGGCTCGTCACGAGCCTCGGTCCCGAGATGGTGAGCGTCCCGGACGTGCGCCGGCGATCGCTCGAGGACGCGCGCTTCGCGATCGAGCAGGCCCGCCTCGCCGTGGGCGAGGTGCGCGAGGCGTACGACCAGACGGTGCCCTCGGGCTTCATCCTCCTGCAGGACCCCGCTCCGGGCGCCTCCGTCGAGCAGGGCGCCGCGGTCAACCTGACCGTCAGCAAGGGCCAGCAGGCCTTCGCCCTCCCCGACCTCGTCGGGCGCTCGCTCGACGACGCGCGCCGGGCGCTCGAGGATCTCGGCGTGACGCTGCGCGAGGTCACCCAGGTGCCCCGCGCCGACGTGCCGCCGGGGCAGGTCGTCGCGATGACGCCACCCGCCGGCACGCAGATCCACCACGGCGACGCGGTGGCCGTGGCGATCGCGGTGCGGGAGGGGGCGGGCAGCAGCCCTCCGCCGCAGCCGATCGTGACCGGCACGCCCGCGGCGCCCTCCCCGCAGGGCGCATCCGATGTCCGCCGTGCTCACATCACGCTCGTCGTGCCGCAGGGGCCGCCGCGCCAGGTCGTGAAGATCGTGGTCGTCGACCAGCGCGGCGTGCACGTCGCCTACGAGGGGACGCACGCGCCGGGCGAGAACCTCGACAAGGAGGTGACGGGCGTGGGGTACACGATCGTCCAGGTCTACATCGACTACCGGCTCATCCAGGAGATCCGGCCCTAGGGCCGCGCCGCGCACCGTCGACCGGGGCACGCGGCGGGCCTGCCCTGCGCGCGCCTCTGTCGCGGGGCTACGGAGACCGCGTCGGCGCCCCTGATCGATGATGGAGATCAAGATCGCGCCCTCGATCCTTGCGGCCGACTTCGGCCGGCTCGCCGAGGAGGTACGGGCCGCCGAGCGTGGGGGCGCCTCGATGATCCACGTCGACGTCATGGACGGGCGGTTCGTGCCCGAGATCACGATGGGACCGGTGGTCGTGCGCGCGGTCCGGGAGGCCACCCGGCTGCCTCTCGACGTGCACCTGATGATCGTCGAGCCCGATCGTCACCTGGAGGCGTTCGCGCACGCCGGCGCCTCACGCCTCGCGGTGCACGTCGAGGCCACCCCGCACCTGTACCAGACGGTGCGTCAGATCGCCGCCCTCGGCGTGAGCCCGGGCGTCGCCCTCAACCCCGCGACGCCCCTCGAGCAGATCGCGTGGGCGCTGCCGTGGGTCGAGGCCGTGATCGTCATGACCGTGGAGCCCGGCGCGGGGGGCCAGGCGTTCATTCCCGAGCTGCTGCCCAAGATCCGCGAGCTGGCCGAGCGCCGCCGCGCCCGCGGCCTCGCATTCGAGATCGCGGTGGACGGCGGGATCGGGCCGGACACCGCCGCGGCGGCCGTCGCCTCCGGCGCGACCGTGCTCGTGGCCGGGACGGCGGTGTTCGGGGCACCGGAGGGCCCGGCGGCCGCGATCGCCCGGCTGCGCGAGGCGGCGACGGCCCCGTCCCGCCACCCCTGAGCGCATGTCCCGGCCACCTTGCCCGACCCGATTCGCGGGGTGAGCGAGCGGCCTCGCCGCAGGTCTGCCGATCATGGCACGCGAACCGGCCCCCGGCATCCTGATCACCCACGAGGACTGCCGCCGGCACCTCACCCCCGCGCACCACCCCGAGCGGCCGGCGCGCCTCGCGGCGATCGAGGCCGTCCTGGGCAGGACGCCGCTGGGGGAGGCGCTCGGGCGCCGCGCGCCGGAGGCGGCGGACGAGGACGTCCTGGCGCGGGTGCACACCCGCGGACACATCGCGCGGGTGCGCGAGACCGCCGCCTCGGGCGGCGGCTCCCTCGATCCCGATACGTGGGTCTCCCCGGCCTCGTACGATGCGGCCCGCCGTGCCGTCGGCGGCGCGCTGCTGGCCGTGGACGCCGTGCTCGCGCACGAGGCGCCGGTGGCGATGGCGCTTGTCCGCCCGCCCGGGCATCACGCGCGCCCGGGGGCGGGCATGGGGTTCTGCCTGTTCAACAACGTCGCGATCGCCGCCAGGCACGCGGTCGAGGCCCATCGGCTCGAGCGCGTCATGATCCTGGACTGGGACGTGCACCACGGCAACGGGACGCAGGAGATCTTCTACCGGGAGGGTCGCGTGGTCTTCTGCTCGCTCCACCAGGAGCACTGGTATCCCGGCACGGGCGCGCTCGAGGAGACCGGCGCCGGCCCGGGCGAGGGGACCACGGTCAACGTGCCGCTGCCGGCGGGCGTGGGGGACGGCGGCTATGCCTACCTCTGGGAGGAGATCGTCCTGCCGCTCATCGCCGCGGTCGCGCCCGGGCTGGTCCTCATCTCCGCCGGGTTCGACGCGCACCACCGGGATCCGCTCGGCGGGATGCTGCTGACCGCGCGCGGGTTCGGCCGCCTCGCCCGGCTCGTCCGCGACGCCGTGCCGCGGACGCCGGTCGCGGCCGTGCTCGAGGGAGGGTACGACCTCGAGGGCCTCGCGTCCTCGGTCGCGGCGACGCTCGAGGGGCTCACCGGGATCGCCTCCGGCGTGGTCGAGCCGGACGCGGGCCTCCGCGAAGCTCCGTTCGCTGTGGCCCAGGAGCGCGCCCGCGCGGTTCGCCGCGTGGTCGGGGCGTTCTGGTCGCTGTAGCAGGGCCGGCGGCCGCAACGCCGCGCTTCCGCCACGGCCCGGCGGCGGCCGGCGCGCGGCTGGCGATGCCAAGGAGGACAGCCATGCTGATCGCGATCCCGCCGCACCGGCCGCGCGTGCACCCCGAGGCGTTCGTCGCGCCCTCGGCAGACCTCATCGGGTACGTCACGATCGAGGCCCACGCGAGCGTGTGGTTCCGCGCGCTGCTGCGGGCGGAGCAGGAGCCGATTACGGTGGGCGAGGGGAGCAACCTGCAGGACGGCTGCTGCGCGCACACCGATCCGGGCTTCCCGGTCCTGGTCGGCCGCGGCGTCACCGTCGGCCACGGCGCCATCCTCCACGGGTGCACGGTGGGAGACGGCGCGCTCGTGGGCATGGGCGCGATCGTGCTGAACGGTGCGCGCGTCGGCGCGGAAGCGCTCGTCGGGTCCGGCGCCCTCGTGCCGGAAGGTCAGGAAGTCCCGCCGCGGACGCTGTACCTCGGCGTCCCCGGCAGGGTGGTCCGCGCGCTCACCGACGACGACCTGGCCCGCATCCGGCAGGGCGCGGAGCACTACGTGGAGCTTGCCCGCCGGTACCGCGTGCTCCTCGCGCGGGCCGAATAGCCGCCATCGAGGGGCGTGCCGCGTCTGTCGTGGCGCACAGACGCGTCACCCCGCCAGCTCGGCGATGACCTGCGCCAGCACCGAGTAGTCCTTCTCCCCCAGACCGCGGCTCATCGCGGCCTGGTAGAGCTGGGCGGCCAGGCCGCCCCCGAGAAGCGGCACCCCCGTCGCCCGTCCGGTCTCCATCACGATTCCCATATCCTTGTGGTAGAGACGGGTCCGGAATCCCGGCTCGAAGTTCCCATCCAGCATCCGCTGGCCGTGCAGCTCCAGCACGCGGCTCTGGGCAAACCCGCCGAGCAGCGCCGCCCGCACCTTCGCCGGATCCACCCCGGCCCTGCGCGCCAGCGTCAGCGCCTCCGCCACGCCGACGAGGGTGAGCGAGAGGACGAGCTGGTTGCATGCCTTCGTCACCTGGCCGGCCCCGATCCCGCCCAGGTGGACGATGTTCCTGCCCAGCCGCCGGAAGACGGGCAGGACGCGCTCGAACACCTCGGGCTTCCCACCGACCATGATCGACAGCGTGGCCTCGATCGCCCCCTTCTCCCCTCCCGAGACCGGCGCGTCCAGCATCTCGGCGCCCCGGGCGGCGAGCTCCTGCGCGATCTCCCGGGTGGCGACCGGCGAGATCGTGCTCATGTCCACCACGACGCTCCCACGCCGGACCCCCTCGATGACCCCGCCGGGACCGAGGATGACCTCCCGGACATCGGGCGTATCGGCGACCATCGTGATCGTGATGTCGCTGCGCGTCGCGACGTCCTTGGGCGAGCTCCCGGGCCGTGCGCCGGCCCGCACGAGCTCGTCCATCTTGCTGCGTGTTCTGTTCCAGACCGTGACCTCGTATCCGGCTCCGACCAGGTGGCCGGCCATGGGACGTCCCATGATGCCCAGGCCGATGAAACCGATGCGGTCGCTCACGCGGAGTCACCCCACGACGTCGTCCTCCCGGCCGCGGGCGTCCGCGCGGCCGGTGCATCGCCCACGGTTGTATGCGCCGCGCGGCGCGGTGACTCCTGTGCCGCAACGGGCGTCGCGTGGACGGACGGCACGAGCGTATTCGCGCCGGGCTGCGGGAGTCACCGGGGCCTCCGGGGCGACAATGTGGGAGGTACCGCCCGGTAAGATTTTCGATAGCGCGACGATGCGCCTCACGGTAAGATCTTGGACGGCGTGATTCGGTCGCTTGACGGCCGGAGTCGAACGATGCTATAGTAAGCCCCACAAACGCGCCGGCGATGACGGGGAGCGTAGGATGCCCCGCCTGCGTCGAGAGAGCAGCGCCAGAGGCTGCGAGCGCTGCCGCAGGCGCCTCCGAAACCCATCCCCGGAGCTGCTCCCGTGGCGCGGCGGCGGCCGCCGAAACGGGAGCCGGGACGCCCGAGACAGCGCAGAGTGCCCCGGCCGCACGGCCGGGGAACAAAGGTGGTACCGCGGAAGCGCCCTTTCGCCCTTTGGCGAGGGGGCGTTTTTGAGTGTGCGGCGGCGCACGCCGGGTGGAGGCTGGACGATGGATCGCTCTGTGGGGCTCATCGGCGCCGGGAACATGGGCGAGGCGATGCTGCGCGGGCTGCTCGCCAGCGGCACGGTCCCGGCGGACCGCTGTTGGCTGACCAACAAGAGCAACGACGAGCGGCTGGCCCGGCTGGCGCGCGAGTGGCGGGTGCGCACGACGCGCGACAAGGCGCGCCTGATGAGCGCAAGCCAGGTCGTCGTCCTCGCGGTGAAGCCGGCGGACATGCCCGGCGTCCTCGAGGAGATCGCCCCGCACGCGGAGCCCCGCCACCTCATCGTCTCGGTCGCCGCCGGCGTTCCGCTCGAGCGCATCGAGCGACACCTCGGCCGTGTGCCGGCCGTGCGGGCGATGCCCAATACGTCGAGCGCGGTCGGCGCGTCGGCGACCGCGATCTGCCCGGGGCGCTGGGCGGGCAACGGACACCTCGCCACGGCCCGCGAGGTGTTCGCGGCGATCGGCCGCGTCGTCGTGGTCCCGGAGGCGCTGTTCGACGCCGTCACCGGGCTGTCGGGCAGCGGCCCGGCGTACGTCTACCTCCTGGCTGAGGCGATGGTAGACGCGGGCCTGCGCGCCGGGCTGTCGCGGGACGTGGCGCTGGCGCTCGTCTCGCAAACCATCCTCGGCGCGGGCAGGATGCTCGCCGAGACCGACGAGGACCCCGCGGTCCTGCGGTCGCGTGTGACCTCGCCGGGGGGCACGACGATGGCCGGCATCCGGGCGCTGGAGGAGGGTGGGTTCCGGGCGGCGGTGCGGCACGCCGTCGAGCGGGCCGCCGAGCGGTCCCGCGAGCTCCGCGGCGCGCCCGCGCATCCCACCGGGTAGGCCTGCCCGGCGAAGCCCCCCACCGGGACGAGGCGCATCGCGGGGATCGACGGCGATGCGCGGGCGTCCCCCGGGGCGACAGCCCCCAGCGACGACGGCCCGCCGGGGCGACGGGCGCACGGCGTCGTCGCTTCGTCTCCATCGAGCTGAACACGGACCTCGGCGATCGGCCGTTCCCCACGCGCCCCGCCCGCGAGCACAAGGGTATGCCGGCGGGCGGGTGAGCCCGAGCCGACCCGCGAGCCAGCGGCACCACGATCGGCGTTCCGGTGTACCAGAGCGGCACCACGATCGGCGTCGCTCCGGTGTACCAGGAGGTCGACGCCTTCGGCGCGGCCCGCCGGGCCGATGGGGCGTCCTCGGACACGAAGGAGGCCCAGCCGTCCTCTCCCGCGCCGAGACGCCGCGCCGGCCGGTGTCTGACAGGGCGATAGGGAGGGCCGCGGTCTCCGCACCACGTATCATTACCCGGTCGGGGCGTCCCCGGCGGCCGTCCGGGCTGCGCCGGAGGTCTCGTCCGCGGTGTGCCCGTCGGGGAGGCGCCTGGCCGATCCACAAAGGGGGTGGGGAATGGCACGCGCAGTGGTCCGCCGGTTCTTGCCGTGGGTCCTGGTCGCGGCGCTGGTGCCCGTCGGGCTGTGGGGCATCGCGCAGGCCCAGGCGCCCAAGACGCTCGTGATCGCGATCGGCGCCGATCAGACGGGGCTGGATCCCCAGACCGTGGAGAACAACGAGTCCGGGTTCGTGATGTCCACGATCTTCGACTCGATCGTCAACTACAAGCCCGGCAGCAGCCTCGTCGGTCCTGGGCTGGCACAGTCCTGGACGATCTCCCCCGACGGGAAGGTGTACACCTTCCGGCTGCGCCGTGGCGTGTCGTTCCACGACGGGACGCCGATGAACGCCCGCACGGTGGCGGCGGACGTGGACCGTGCGATCAACCCCAACAACCCGTGCTACGTGCTGGCCCGTAAGGGCGTGGACACCTACGACGACTTCACCTTCGGCAACGCCAAGGACGGGACCGTCGCCAAGATGGAGGTGCTCGACGACGACACGCTGCGCTTCACGCTCCCCAAGCCGAACGCGCCGTTCCTGTCCAGCTTGGCGATGGTGTGGCAGGGCATCATGAGCCCGGAGGCGACCAAGAAGTACAACTGCGACGCGAGCCAGCATCCGGTCGGCACCGGCCCGTTCAAGTTCGTCGAAGCCGTCCGGAACGACCACATCACGGTCGAGGCCAACCCCAGCTACTGGGGCGGCCGGCCGAAGATCGACCGGATCATCTTCCAGATCGTGCCCGAGAGCGCCACGCGGATGCTCAAGCTCGAGCGCAACGAGGTCCAGATCCTGGCCGACGTGCCCCCCGCCGACTACCCGCGCGTGACGGGCAACCCGCAGCTCAAGCTGTACCAGCAGCCCGGGCTTACGATCCTGTACGTGGCGATGTCCAACGACCGGGGCCCGTTTCGGGATCGGCGCGTCCGCCAGGCGATGAACTACGCGGTGGACAAGGACGCGATCAACAAGGGCCTGTACGGCGGCGCGACGACCGCGAGCCAGGGGATCCCGCCGGTGCTCTGGGGGTACAACAAGGACGTCAAGCCGTACCCGTATGACGTCGAGAAGGCCCGGGCTCTCCTCAAGGAGGCCGGGTTCGCCAACGGTTTCGCGACCGACATGATGGTCTACGCCAACCCGCGCGGGTACAACCCGGTCGGCGGCGCCAAGCTCGGCGAAGCGGTCCAGGGCTACCTCGCCAAAGTCGGCGTCACCGCCAAGATCACGCAATACGAGTGGGGCGCCTACCTCGACAAGATCCGCCACACCCAGTACGAGGGCTTTGCGATCTGCGGGTGGTCGGGGGACAACGGCGATCCCGATAACTTCCTCGGCGACCTCTTCGAGTGGGACTACGCGAACAACCGGCAGCGGACCAACAACTGCACGCGCCACCACAACCCGGCGTTCGACAAGCTGATCCAGCAGGGCCGGCAGGTCACCGATCAGGCCAAGCGCGCGCAGATCTACATCGAGGCCAACAAGATCCTCCACGACGACGCGCCGGGCATCTTCATCAACCACACGAGCCAGGTGCGCGCCGCGCGCGCCACCGTGCGGGGCTTCCTGCTGAACCCGCTGCAGATGTTCTTCCACATGGAGCTCGTGTCGCTGCAGTAGCCGGCCGCGCCCGCGCGGGGAGCCGGCGGGGCCGAGCGCCGCCGGCTCCCCGCCGGCGTCCCCGGGCGACCATCGGGGCGGCAGGACCGTCACCCTCGCGCCGCCCGGCGGCGTCGGGGCGGCGCGAGGCTCTCCGGATGCTGGGGTACATCGCACGCCGGCTCGTGCAGCTCGTCCCCGTGCTCCTCGGGGTGAGCGTGCTCGTGTTCTTCGGGATGCATCTCCTCCCGGGCGACGTCGCGCAGCTCCTGCTCGGCGACAAGGGGACCGAGGCCGACCTCCAGCGCCTGCGCCACCAGCTCGGGCTGGACCGGCCGGTCTACGTGCAGTACGCGCGCTTCCTCGCCGGCGCCGTGCACGGCGACTTCGGGGTCTCGATCCGCACCCGCCAGCCGGCGATCTGGGAGATCGGGCAGGCGCTCCCGGTCACGGTGGAGCTCAGCCTCGCGGCGCTCCTGTTTGCCGTGGCGGCCGGGCTCGCGGTCGGGATCCTCGCCGCGCGCCACCCGCGCTCGGCCTTGGACGCGGGCGCGATGGTCGGCGTGCTGATCGGCGTTTCGATGCCGGTGTTCTGGACAGGGATCCTGCTGCTGCTGGTCTTCGGCGGCATCTTGGGCTGGCTGCCCCTCGGCAGCCTGCTCGACGAAGGGATGCGGTTCCACCGGATCACCGGCATGTCGCTGGTGGACGGCCTCCTCACCGGCGACTGGGCGGTGGTGCGGAGCAGCGTGCGGCACCTCATTCTCCCGGCGGTGGCGCTGGGGCTCACGTCGATGGCGACGATCGCCCGGATGGCGCGCTCCACGATGTTGGAGGCGCTCGGCTTGGACTACGTCCGCACCGCGCGAGCCAAGGGCGTGCCCGAGCCGCGCGTGGTCAGCCACCACGCCCTGCGTAACGCCCTCCTGCCGGTCGTGACGCTCGTCGGGCTGCAGCTCGGGCTGCTGCTGAGCGGCGCGGTGCTGACCGAGACGATCTTCGCGCTGCCGGGCCTCGGCCGCCTCGCGATCACGAGCATCCTCGCCCGCGACTACCCGGTCGTCCAGGGCGTCGTGCTCATCGCCGCGGCGGTCTTCGTGCTGGCCAACCTGCTCGTCGACGTCCTCTACGCCTACCTCGACCCGAGGATCCGCTATGGCTGACGAGGCCGGCGTCCGGGCGGCGGCCTCGGGCCGGACGCCGCCCGCGGCGCGCCGGCGCGCCGCGGCGCTCTCGTGGCGCCGCCTCGCCCGCAGCCCCCACCTTGTGGTCGGCGCGGCGATCCTGGCGCTCGTGGTGGGGTCGGCCGCCTTCGCCCGCGCCCTCGCCCCGCACAGCCCGGTCGATCAGGCGTTCACCGAGCAGCTCCGGCCGCCCTCGGCGGCGCACCCGTTCGGGACCGACGAGTTCGGCCGCGACGTCTTCTCCCGCGTGCTCTACGGGGCGCGGATCGCCCTCGTCGTCGGCATCCTGGCCGACGGGATCGCGATGGCGCTCGGCATCGTCCTGGGCACCGTCGCGGGCTACTTCGGCGGATGGGTCGAGGCGACGGCGATGCGCACGGTCGATGTGATGCTGGCGTTCCCGTACCTGCTGCTCGCGATGATCGTCGTCGCGATCCTCGGCCCCAGCCTCACGAACGCGATGATCGCGATCGGCATCGTGTACACCCCGCAGTTCGCGCGGCTGGTGCGCGGGGCCGTGCTCGCGATCCGGGAGCAGGAGTTCGTCGAGGCGGCTCGCGCCCTGGGGGCCGGGCCGATCCGGGTCCTCGGCCGGCACGTGCTGCCCAACATCCTCTCCCCGATCATCGTGGTGGCCACGCTGACCGTGGGGTTCGCGATCGTCGAGACGGCCGGGCTGTCGTTCCTGGGCCTGGGCGCGAGCCCTCCTACGCCGGAATGGGGGTCGATGCTCGCCACGGGCCGCTCGTACATGCTCACGGCGCCCTGGATCGCGACGTTCCCGGGCCTCGCGATCCTCGTGACGGTCGTGGCCTTCAACCTCATGGGGGACGGGCTGCGCGACCTGCTCGACCCGCGGCTGCGCGGCCGCGGGTTCTAGCCGGCGAGCACGGCGGCGTCGCCGGTGCGTGAACCGCGCCGCGCGCCGGGACGTAGGGAAGGAGGGCGGCATGCACGTCGCCGAGCTGGAGGTGCGGGTGCGGTACGCCGAGACCGACCAGATGGGGGTGGCCCACCACGCCAGCTACCTGGTCTGGTTCGAGGCCGGCCGCACCGAGTTCATCCGGGATCGGGGCCGGTCGTACGCGCAGCTGGAGCGCGACGGCTGGCTGCTCGTGGTCGTGGAGGCCTGCTGCCGGTACCGCCGTCCGGCGCGCTACGATGACGTGCTGGCCGTGCGGACCCGCCTGCGCTCGCTGGAGGCGGCGACGCTCGCGTTCGGATACGAGGTGGTGCGCAGGCCGGACGGCGAGCTCGTGGCCGACGGGTACACCGTTCACGCGGTGGTGGATCGCACCGGGCGGCCGCGGCGGGTGCCCGCGGAGATCCGGAGCCTGCTCGGGCCGCCGGCGGAATCACCGGCTCGGGGCGGCCGTTGTCGCGACTAGCGCACGGTCCCGGGGCCCAGGGGAGGGCGCAGCGGGACGAATCGGCCGCGGGGGGTGCCCCGCGCTTCCGATCGAGGCACGGCGTCCCGCCCCAACGCATCGCGGGAGACCGGCGATCCGTGGGGTGGGAGGGCGCGCCAGGCCCGGCGCGCCCCCCAATCGACAGCGCGCGACGCGGCGCTGGGGCCGCGGCCCGGAGGCCCGGTTAGAGGGTTAGAGACCCCGGCCCCAGCACTCGCGTCCCCGGCGCCGCTGCCTCGGGCGCGGCAGGCGCCCGCCCGGAAGGAGAGGACACCGCCCCGGCGAAGGGAATCATCCCCGCTCGCGCCGTCCGAGCGTCGAGCGGGCGCGACCGATAAGGAGAAAGGTGGTTCACGGTCCGATGTCCGAAGAGAGAGCCCCGGCCCCCCAGGCAGAGGAGATCGATCTGGCCCGGATCCCCCGGCTGGCCGAGCGGCAGATCGTCCAGGGCACCGTCGTGCGCGTCGACAGCGAGGGAGTGCTCGTCGACGTCGGCGCCAAGTCCGAAGGCTTCATCCCGCCGCGAGAGCTCTCGGCGCAGGGCGAGACACCGCAGGGGCTCCACGTCGGCGACAAGATCGACGTGTACGTCATGAAGGTGGAAGGCGAAGAAGGCAACATCCTCCTCAGCAAGAAGCGGGCCGATCTCGCGCTCGCGTGGGACCGCGTGCACAAGGCGTTCGACACCGGCGCGATCCTCCACGCGATGGTGGTGGACAAGGTCAAAGGCGGCCTCGTCGTCGACCTGGGCATGCGCGGGTTCGTGCCGGGCAGCCACGTCGACCTCACCCAGGCCAAGGGCCGTCAGTTCGAGGCGCTCGTCGGTCAGAGCATCCCGCTCAAGGTCATCGAGGTGGACCGGTCCAAGGGCCGGGTCATCCTCTCGCACAAGAACGCGGTCGCCGAGATCAAGCAGAAGACGCGCGCGGAGGTCCTCGCGTCTCTGGAGGAGGGCCAGGTGCGCGATGGCGTGGTCAAGCGCCTGACCGACTTCGGGGCGTTCGTGGACCTCGGCGGCGTGGACGGGCTCCTGCCGATCAGCGAGATGTCGTGGACGTACATCAAGCATCCATCCGAGGTCGTGCGCCGGGGCCAGAAGATCACCGTCGCGGTCCTCCGGGTGGATCGCGAGGCCGGCCGGATCTCGCTCGGCCTCAAGCACATCCTCCCGGATCCGTGGCAGCACCTGGGCGACGCCTACCGTCCGGGCCAGGTCGTCAGCGGCAAGGTCGTCCGGCTCGTCGCGTCCGGCGCGTTCGTCCGGCTGCCGGAGGTGGACGCGTTCATCCCGATCTCCGAGATGGCCGAGAAACGGGTGCAGAAGGTGGAGGACGTGTTGCAGGTGGGCCAGACCATCGAGGCGCTCGTCACGGAGATCCGTCCGGACGAGCGGCGCATGATCCTGAGCCTCAAGCGGCTGGCCCGCGAGCGCGAACGCGCCCGGGTGAAGGAGTACATCAACACGCAGGAAGACGAAGGCCGCGTCACGATCGGAGATATCGCCGGCGAGCTGCTGCGGCAGGTTGTGACGCGTCCGACGAAGCCTCAGGGCCCGGACGGGGAGAGGCGCGAGTCCCGCGAGGCGCCTGGCGACCAGCCCGCGCAGGACGAGGGGGCGCCGAAGCCGTCCACGCCGTCGCCCTGATCCTCCGGCCCCTCCCTCCGGGCGCACCCCGGCCGTCCCCACGGCCCGATGCCTGGGCCACGCGACGAGGAGCCGTCTCCCCGCCGTCCCGGGAACGTCGCGGCGTGGCGCGGGCGATGCGCTGAGGAGGTGAAGCCAGCCCGTGGAGCCGTCCGCCATGCTCTTCGAGGTCGCGAGCGGCGTCGCGTACCTCACGGTGAACCGCCCCGAACAGCGCAACGCGATGACCTGGGCGATGTACGAGCGGCTCGTCGAGGTGTGCGAGGAGGTCGATCGGGACGACCGGATCAAGGTGCTGGTCGTCTCCGGCAGCGGCGACCGCGCGTTCATCTCCGGCACCGACATCTCGCAGTTCCCGGCGTTTCGCGGGAACCCGCAGGCCGGGGTCGAGTACGAGGAGCGGATCGACCGGGTCATCGGGCGGCTCGAAGGCGTGCGCAAGCCGACGGTGGCGGCGATCCGGGGATTCGCGATCGGCGGCGGGATGACGATCGCGATCGCCTGCGATCTGCGGCTCGCGGCCGAGGGCGCGACGTTCGGGGTGCCCGTCATCCGGCTGGGCAACTGCCTCTCCATGAAGAACTACGCGCGCCTCGTCGCGTTGATCGGCCCGGCGCGGGCCAAGGAGATGATCTACACCGCGCGCCACGTGAGTGCGCGCGAGGCGCTCGCCTGGGGGCTCGTGAACGAGGTCGTGCCGGCCGCGGAGCTCGCCGAGCGCGTGCGGGAACTGGCCGAGGGCATCGCCTCGGCGCCGCCGCTCACGCTGCGCGTCAGCAAGGAGGCGATCCGGCGGGTCGTGCACCGCCTGCTGCCCGACGATCCCGGCCGCGATCTCGTGAGTACCTGCTACAACAGCGCGGACTTCCAAGAAGGGGTGGCCGCGTTCCTGGACAAGCGCCCGCCGCGGTGGACGGGCCGGTAGGCGCCGGAGCCGGCCTCCCCGCTCGCCGTGCGATGCCGGGGGGGCCGAGGCCGGGCGGCGGGCCGCCGGAGCGTCGGGGAGGTGATGCGTGGACATCGTGCACGTCGCCCGCGTACGGGTCTACCAGGAGAAGCGTCCCAACCGGCGCGCGTATCTCGCGGGCTTCGCCGAGCCGGTCCGCTACGGGGTGAACGCGGGGATCAAGGCGTTCTACGGGATGGAGCCCGACGAGGAGCTCCCGAGCACGCTCGACCACCTCGTCGGCGCGGCGGCGGGCTGACTCACCGGGACCCTCGCGGGCGCGCTGGAGGCGCGCGGGATCCCGAGCCACCCCGATAAGCTCTGGACCGAGGCCGAGGGGATCATCGAGGCCCCGGACCGTGTGATGCGGGTGACGCAGATTCGCGTCAGGTACCACCTGACGATCCCCCGCGGCAAGCGCCCGGAGGCGGAGCGAGCGCTCGCGGTGTTCGAGCGGGGCTGCCCCGTCGCCCAGACGCTCAAGGGCTGCGTGGCGATCTCGCATGCCTGGGAGATCACCGAGGAATGACGGCCCCCGCCCGGCGCCGGGGCACAAGGAAGAGACGCGGCGCGTCGAGAACCGGATGAGCGGCGCCGGGCGCGGATGGCCCGGGCGGGGGTCAGGTCGACACGGTGGTGGTGACACGTGACGTACGTCTTCAGATGCCCGTTTTGCCGGGAGGAGTTCGAGATCACGGCGACCGTGGCCGAGTACGAGTCGCGGGGCGCTCCGGCCTGCCCCCGGTGCGGCCGTGCCGGGGCGCGCCGCGTGTTCACGCCGGTGCTCGTGATGAGCGCCACGGGGCCGGGCGCTCCACCCTCGACGTCCGGGGGCTGCGGGTGCGGGGGCGCGTGTAGCTGCGGGCATTAGCCGAGCCCCTCGCACGACCCCGGCGATGTGCCGGGGTGGGGGAGGGTAGGTTCAGGCCTCCCCGGCCAGGCGCCACACGGTTCCGAGCAGCACCTCCGCTCCGCGCGCGCAGTCCTCGGGCGACGTCCACTCGCGCTCGTTGTGGCTCACCCCGCCGGCGCTCGGGACGAAGATCATGCCGGCCGGCCACCGGTCCGCCATGTGCTTGGCGTCGTGCCCCGCGCCCGCCCACAGCCGGCGCGTCGCGCAACCCCGCTCCTCCGCGGCCCGCGCGATCGCGCCGATCACCCCCGGCGCAAACGGCGTCGGGGGGCTGCGCCAGAACTCGGCCGCGCGCACCTCGACTCCTCCGCGCGCGGCCTCCGCGCAGACCGCTTGCAAACCGGCCGCGGCGCGCCCGAGCGCCTCCGCCTCGCGGGCGCGGAGATCGGTGGTGAGGAGCACGCGGCCGGGGATCACGTTGACCGCGTTGGGGCTGACGTCCAGGTGCCCGACGGTCGCCCTGACCCCGGGGATCCGTTCCGCCAGCGCCCGGACGCCGAGCACGATCCGGGCGGCGGCCACGAGGGCGTCCTGGCGATCTTCGAGCGGCGTCGGACCCGCGTGCGCGGTCCGGCCGGCCACCTCCACCCGGTTCCACGAGATCCCCTCGATGCCCTCGACCACCCCGATCTGGGCGCCCGCCCGCTCCAGCACCGGCCCCTGTTCGATGTGGAGCTCCACGTAGGCCGCCGCCTCCCGGAGGCGGTGGACGGCCTGCCCGAGGTACCCGATCCGCCGCAGCTCCTCGCCGAAGGCACGGCCATCGGCGTCGCGTGCCGCGTACGCCTCCTCGAGCGTGAACCGGCCGCAGACGACGCCGCTCGCGAGCATCGCGGGGGCGAAGCGCACGCCTTCCTCGTTCGTCCAGCAGACGACCTCGACCGGGCGCCGCGTCGCCGCCCCGGCGTCGGCCAGCGCCCGCACCACCTCGAGCCCGCCGATCACGCCGAGGGCGCCGTCGAAGCGGCCGCCCGTGGGCACGGTGTCGAGGTGGGATCCCACGACGACGGGGGCGGCGTCCGCCTCCGTGCCGGCGCGGCGCCCGTAGATGTTGCCGAGGTCGTCCACCCGGACGTGGCACCCGGCCTCCTGCAACCAGGCGACGAGGAGGTCCCGCGCCTTGCGATCCTCGTCGCTCAGCGCGAGCCGGCGCACCCCGCCCCCGGGCGTCGCCCCGACCGCGGCCATCGCCATGAGCGACGTCCACAGCCGCGCGCCGTCGATCCTAAGGTCTCGCCGCATCGTCCTTCCCTCGCGGTCCGCGGGCGGCGGATGGCGCAGGCGGGCGCGTCCGTCGGCTCACGCCCTCCATCCTACGCGTCCCGCGCGTTCTCCCACCGCCGCCACGTTCGCAGGTTGTCCTCCACCGCCTCCATCTCCCGGCCCGCCGCGTATCCCTCGAAGGCCACGAGCCCCGTGTAGAACCGCGCGAGCTGCCGCAGCGCCGGCCCCAGCGGGTAGACGCCCTCCGCGAGCGGCACGTGGACGAGCGTCTCGGTGGACCCGCTCAGGTGGACGTGCCGGATGTACCGCGCGACGCCATCCAGCTCGATCGCCTTGCGGTTGAAGAGGAGGTGTGCGAGGTCGAGCGTGAGGCCGAGCGCCGGGGCGCCGGCGGCGTCGCAGAGGCGCGCCACATCGCGCGGGTGCGTGATGAACTCTCCGCGGCGCTCCTCCATGTTCTCGATGCCGACGGCGACGCCCCGCCGCCCGGCCGCGTCGCCCAGCGCCCCGAAGAACTCGACGAGCGGCTCCCAGTAGTCCTCGGCGCGGTCCCGCGACGAGGACCGTGCCCCCGGGTGGAACGTGACGATCGATGCGCCCAGGCGCGCGGCGGTGTCCAGCGCCCGGTAGTACTGCCGCTGGGACTCCACGCGGATGCCGCGGTTCGCGGAGGTGACGTTGAGATCGCGGCTCGGGCCGTGGAGCGTGAGCGCGAGCCCGCGGGCGGCCGCCTGCTCGCGGAGCGCGGTCGGATCGTCGTCGCGATCCCACAGGTGCTCCGCCCAGATCTCGACTGCCGCGTAGCCCAGCCGCCCGGCGGCGCCCAGCGCGTCGCGTGTCGGGTAGGAGCGCAGCGATGTCGTCGAGAGCGCCGGCCTCATGGCACCTCCTCCGTGGGGAACAGGTGGGCCTGCCTGATCTCCACGCCGGCGCGTTCCCCCTCCTCGAAGAGCACGTCGGGCGGGGTCTGCACGCGCAGCGCCTGCTCGCCGACGCGGACCGTGTAGTCGACGAGGTTGCCGAGGAAGCTTCGCGCCTCGATCGTGCACGGGATTCCCCCGTCGCGGTCGAGCCGCAGCTGTTCGGGACGGGCCGCCAGCATCACAGGGCCGAGCGCGCCGGAGCCGTCCGGGATCCGGATCCGCCGTCCCAGCGTCTCGACGACCGCGTGCTGGGCCTCGCGGGAGACGACGTGCGCCGGCCAGATGTTCATCACGCCGACGAACGTGGCCACGAACCGGTCCCGGGGCCGCGCGTAGACCTCGAGGGGGCGGCCGACCTGGACGATCCTCCCCCCCGTCATCACGGCGATCCGGCCGGACAGCGCCATCGCCTCCGCCTGATCGTGGGTGACGTAGAGGATCGGGATCCCGGTGCGGCGCTGGAGCGCGCGGAGCTCCGCGCGCATCTGCTCGCGCAGCCTCGCGTCGAGGTTGCTGAGCGGCTCGTCCAGGAGGAGGACGTCCGGCTGGCGCACGAGCGCCCGGGCCAGGGCCACGCGCTGCTGCTGGCCTCCCGAGAGCTGCCCGGGGTAGCGTCGCTCGAGCCCGTCGAGCCCGACCATCGCGAGCACGAGCTCCACCCGTCGCGCCAGCTCGGCGCGGCCGACCCTGGCCAGCCGGAGCGGATACGCGACGTTCGCCCACACCGTCATGTGCGGCCACACCGCGTAGCTCTGAAAGACCATGCCGATCGACCGGCGCTCGGGAGGCACGAAGACGCCGGCGGCGGGCGAGGACACGAGCCGGCCGCGGATCGCGATCTCCCCCTCCGTGGGCTCCTCGAGCCCGGCGACGCAGCGGAGGGTGGTGGACTTGCCGCAGCCGCTGGGGCCGAGCAGGGTGAAGAACTCCCGCTCGCCGACCGTAAAGCTCACATCCGCCACGGCGACCGTGTCGTCGAACCGCTTCCAGAGCCCCCGCACGCTGATCGCGTCCATCAGAGTCCCACCTGCCCGCGCGTCGCACGGCGCACCGCGAGGTTGGCGACCAGCAGGGCGGCCAGCGCCACGATCGCGAGCGCGGCGGCGTTCTCGGTGTCGCCGCCGTCCTGCAGGTTGAACACGGCCACCCCGATCGTCTCGGTCCGCAGCCCGAACAGCAGGATCGACATCGTCAGCTCCCGGCTGGTCGGGAGGAACACGAGGAGTCCGCCCGCGAGCACCCCGGCGCGCGCGAGCGGCAGCGTGATGTCGCGGAACGCGCGCAGCGGGCCGGCGCCGGAGGTGCGCGCGGCGTCCTCCAGCGAGCCGTGGACCTGCTCGAGCGTGGCGCTCACCGTGCGCAGCGCGGTGGGCAGGTACGCCACCACGTAGGCCAGGAGGATGATCCACAGCGTGCCGTACAGGCCGGCCGGTGCCCACGCGAGCAGCACGGCGATCGCGATCACGGTGTGCGGGATCGCGTAGGGGAGCGTGCCGAGCGCGTCCAGTACCGCGGAGGCGGGCACGCGCGCCTTCAGGTGTGCGTAGGCGATCGCTGTGCCGAGGGCCGCGCAGATCCCCGCCGCGAGCGTCGCCAGGATCGCGCTGTTGCGCATCGCGCGTCGGACTTCGTCGAGGCCCGCGATGTAGGCGTAGTGCCGCACGGTCAGGCTGCCCGCGGCCAGCGGCGCGCCGTAGTACTTGAGGCACGAGGTGAGCGCGAGCGCCGCGAGCGGCAGCACGGCCACGGCGACGGCGAACGCCGTCGCGCAGGTCGCCGCCGGCCAGCGCAGCCCGCGTAGACGCAGGGGCCGGGCAGGCACCGGCCTGCCTGAGATCACGGCCCACCGGCCCGGCCCTCGCGAGATCCGCCGGAGCAGGAGGAGGGCGGCAGCCGACACCGCGACCAGCAGCATCGACAGCGCGGTGGCCAGGGGGAAGTCCGGGATGTTGAGGCTCCGGTAGATGCTCGTGGTGAGGACGAAGAAGCGGACCCGCGCCCCGAGCAACGCGGGCACGCCGAAGTTGGTCGCGGCCGCCATGAACGCCAGCACGCCGGATGCGAGCATCGCGGGCGCGACGAGCGGGAGCGTGATCTGGCGCATCACGGCAAGCGGGCCGGCGCCGGACGCGCGGGCCGCGTCCTCGAGGCTGGCATCGATCTGCTCCAGCGCGCCCGCGACGGTGAGGAAGACGAGCGGCACGCTGTAGATCGCCAGGACCAGCACCACGCCGCCCGGCGAATAGATCGTCTGCGGGGCCGCGGCGATTCCCAGCGCGGAGAGCACGGGCCGGAGGAGGTAGCCCTGCGGGCCGAGGAGCTGCGCCCAGCCGATCGCCCCGAAGAACGGCGGGGTCGCATAGGGGAGGACGATGAGCGTCCGGAGCCAGCGGCGCCCAGGCAGGTCGGTGCGCACGACCAGCAGCGCGGCCGCGGACCCGGCCACCACCGCGAGCGCGCTGCTGGTCGCCGAGACCCAGATGGTGTTCCAGAGCGGGCGCAGGTTGACGGGCGACAGCGCCCGGGCGTACGCGTCGAGCGACCAGTGGCCCCCGGGTGCCAGGCTCTGCGCGAGGAGCCGGGCGAGCGGGTAGGCGACGGTCGCGGCGAGCACCAGCGCGACCGGCGCGGCCGCGACCAGCCGGGGATCGGCGTGGGGGCGGGCGCGCGGCGCGCGTGCGGGGATCGCCTGACCACGCGTGCTCATCGGCGCGCGAGACCTGCGGGGTTACTTCAGCACGATCGCCTCGAACCGCGAGCGGATCTCCGCCGCGTGCTGGGCCGCCCACGCGTACGGCACGGGCAGCGTCCGGATCGCGGCCGGGCCGGGCAGGCCCGCGGGCGGCGCCACGTCGGGCCGGACCGGGATGATGCCCTGGGCGGCCAGCGCCTGCTGGCCCTCGCGGGAGAGCACGAAGTCCACAAACGCTCGCGCCCCCGCCGGGTTCCTGGCCGCCCGGGTGATCGCCACCGGGCTCGGGATGCTGATCGCCCCGTCGTCCGGCCAGATGATCGCGAGCGGCGCGCCGTCGCGGACGAGGCCGTAGACGATGAAATCCAGCGCCATGCCGACGCTGAACTCGCGGGCCGCGAGCGCCCGGGCCACATCGGGGTTCGCCTGGAGGACGTGGATGCCCTCGGCCCGCGCCCGCTCGAACCAGCCCCAGCCGAACTTCTGAACGACCGCCGCCACGGCCACGAAGACGGATCCCGAAAAGAACGGGCTCGGCATCACCGCGACCTTGCCGAACTTCGGAAAGTCCGCCCACCGGTGCGGCGCGACGCGCTCGGGGATGAGCGTGGTGTTGACCGCGATGACCATGTTGATGAGGCGGCCGGCGGTAAACGTCCCCGAAGGGTCCCGCCACTCGGCCGGGATGCGGCGGGCCTCGGGCGAGCGGTACGCCTGGAGCTGTCCTTGGTCCCGCAGCGTCAGCATCGCCGGCGCGTCCGCCAGCCAGAGGACGTCCGCGCGGATGCCGCCCGCCTGCGCCTCGGCGAACAGGCGGCGTTCGAGATCCGTGCTGCCGGCCCGCAGCACCTCCAGATGCACCGACGGGTACCGTTCCATGAATGCGCGCGCAAAGTTGGTCGCGATCTCCTGAGGAAGCGACGTGTAGAGGACCACCGCGCCGCTCGGCCGCGGCGCCGCCGCTTCTCCCGAGAGGCCCGGCAGCAGGAGCGTCAGGAGCGGCGCGAGACAGATCAGGCGGACCATGTGTCGCCTCCTCCCTCCGGCGGGCGCTACGCGCGGCACCCGGCGCGGGATGCCGACCGGGGCGGTGCTCTTCTTTTATGTCTGTCGCGCGTTCTCCTTGGCTACGGCACAGCCGGGCGAGGCGGCGGTGGAGGACCGCGGCGAACCAGGGGGAGAAGTTGACCACGCCGGACGATGGTCAACCCAGAGCACGGTGCCGCCCCGGACGGCGGGACCGCGGAGGGACGATGGTCGGCGACCGAGCCTGCCGGATCGATCGGGCGCGCGCCCTGTTCGGAGACTGGCTGCCGTGGCTCCTCCTCTGGCTCGCCGGGATCGACGTGCGGCTCACGATGCTGGCGGTGCCGCCGGTCCTGCCGCTCATCCACCGTGACCTCGGGCTCAGCGAGACCGGGGTGGCGGTGCTCGCGGGGCTCCCGGTGTTTCTCCTGGCCGCGGCGGCGATCCCGGGGTCATTGCTCATCGCCCGGCTGGGCGCCCGGCGCGCCCTCGTGGCGGGCGTCGTGATCATCGCGATCGCCTCGGGGCTCCGGGGCGTCGGGTCGTCCGCGCCGGTGCTCTTCGCCATGACCTTCGCCATGGCGATCGGAATCGCGATCGCACAGCCCGCGATGCCGTCGCTCGTGACCTCCTGGGCCCCGGCGCGCGTCGGCCAGGCGACGGCGATCTACGTCAACGGCATCCTCGTGGGGGAGACGCTGAGCGCCTCGCTGACGCTCCCGCTCGTGCTGCCCCTGGTCGCGGGGAGCTGGCAGCGCAGCTTCGCCGTCTGGGCCGCGGTCGTGCTGCTCACGGCGGCGTTCATGGCGTGGGCCACGCCCCGGCTCCCGGACGCCGCGGGGAGCCGCGAGGCGCGGTGGTGGCCCGACTGGAGCAGGGCGGAGACGTGGCAACTGGGCCTGTTACAGGCGGGCGCCTCGATGGCGTACTTCGGCGCGAACGCGTTCATCCCCGACTTCCTGCGCGCCACGGCGCGGTCCCAGCTCATCGGCACCTGCCTCACGATGCTGAACGCCGGGCAGTTGCCCGCCTCGGTCGCGGCCTGGGTCTTCGCGCAGGGGATCGTCGGGAGGCGGTGGCCGCTGCTCATGATGGGGGTCGGGATCCTCGCCGGCCTCGGCGTGTTCCTGCTGTCGCCGCGCTGGGCGCCGGCGATCGGGGCCGGGATGCTCGGGCTCTGCTTCGCCTTCGTCCTCGTGCTCACGCTGGCGCTGCCGCCGATCCTCGCGGAGGGTGACGACGTGCACCGGCTGTCGGCCGGCATGTTCGCGATCGGCTATGCGCTGTCGTTCCTGACCCCGGTCCTCGGCGGCGCCGCCTGGGACCTCACGCGGCGGCCCGCGACCTCGTTGCTGCCCGTGGCGCTGGGCGCCCTCATCATCCTGGCCACGGCGTCCGCGCTGCTGCGGCTGCGCGCCGGTCCCCCGCCCCGGCATCGCCCATCCGCCCCCCGGTAGGCGGCGGATCCGCTGTCGCTCCCCCGCCGGCGGGTCAGGCGGTGCCGGTCGGCCCGGCAGCGGGCGGCCCGGCGACGCGCCCGGATGGCGTGCGGTCCTTGCGGCGCTGGCTGCGGAGCAGCAGCTCAAGCTCGTAGCCGCGTCCGGCCAGGTCCGCGACGCCGATCATGCCGGTGAGGATCGCCACGATCCACGCGGCGTACAGCACGCGGAAGACGATCGGGGTGATCGGGTCGGAGACGCCGTACCGGAGGAAGCGGACGAGGCCCCACACTCCGTAGGCCAGCATCGAGGCTCCGATGAGGAAGGCGCTCTGCCACAGCCGCGGCAGGCTCAGCAGCAGCCGCAGCAGGGCAAACCTCCCGAGGGATCGAGCCAGGGCCGGCGGGGGAGACTCGGACAGCTCCCGGACCGCCCGTTCCTCCACCTCGTCCCACGTGGCCGCGTAGGCCTCGACGCCGTACAGGTCGGCGAGCTCTCTCGCCGCGCCCGGCGGGCCCAGCACGTAGAGCAGGTGCGGGTAGGCGCGCTGGGCCCGGTAGCCGTCCTCGTGCTCGATCACGTGGCCCCACAGCGACACGCGGCCAATCACGAGCGCCTCAGCCGACGGGAACTGCTGCGGCCGCGCGCGCGCCCATGCGAGGGCCGTCGCGAGCCGCTTCACCGCGTAGTATCCACAGGTGCAGGTCGCATGTGGAGGAGGGGCATCGTGCCACCCCAGGGGACAGCGGGCGTCCGGCGTGTCCCTGGGCGGCCACGCGGTCGCGCGGATATAGAGGGGCAGCGTGCCGGCCAGGCTAGGGTGGAGCCGCTTCTCGCGGTACCACCAGATCCGCCACGCGATGATCGCATCGTCCCGGCGCTCGAGCACGGCGGCTACCCTGTCGGCGTGGCGGCGGGATCGCGCTCCGGGCTGCCGGGCTTGGGCTGCGGTGCGGTCGGCGCGGGCCTCTCCGGCAGCCGGATGGGTTCGGGGACGGGCGGACGGGCCGGGGTGATGACGACCTCTCGGACTCTCCTTCCGAGCCGCATATCGACGTCCTTTCCGCTTTTCGTGCCTGTGCACGGCGATGCGGCGCCCCCGATCCCCTGCGCAGCGAAGCGGAATCGAGGGACCCTCGATCAGATTATACCGCATCCGCCGGGCCCGTTCTCGGGCGCCGCGGGGCGCCCGGCTCAGCTCAGGACTGCGCGTGCCGGCGCCGAACCATCGATCCGGGCGCTCCCGACCCGGGAGCAGTCGCCCGGCGGCAGCGATTCGGAAGGGGGGAGGAGACCCATGGTCACGGCCGGCGGCGGACGCCGCGTCTACGGGGTGGGGGAGAACCGGGCCAGGCTGCCCGAAGGGTGGTCGTTCGTCGAGGTGTCCGGCACCGGGGTCGACCGCGAGGACCGGGTCTCCGTCTTCGACCGGGGCGGCCGCTGCCTGGGCTCCTGGGGCGATGGCCACACGGTGCGCAAGTGCACGCCGAGGGCCGGCTCCTGGCCCGCCTGGGCGACCAGCTGCCGGGGACCGCGCCGGGACAGTTCGTCGCCCCCCACGCGATCGTGGTGGACTCCCGAGGAGACGTCTACGTCGGTGAAGTGTCCTGGACGATCCTCGGGCGCACCCTCACCCCGCCGCGGGAGCTGCGCGGCCTCCAGAAGCTGGTGCGGGCCGTGGGTAACGGCTGACCGGGGATCCTCGAGGTGTGACGGCTATGACAGGAGCGACAAGATCGCGTGGGCATATATCTTGGTAAAGTCTCGCACCTCGGCGACCGGGATCAGCTCTGTAGCTAGCAAGTCGCTGCCAGCCAACCGACTCATTCCCGCGGACGGCCCAAACATTACGGTGGGAATGCCGCGGTCATTGGCGTACCCGGCGTCAAACGCAAATGGGACGTATCCGATCTCCGGCGCACGGCCCCGGACCGCCTCGTACGCAGCCGCCAGGGCTCGGACGTGCGGAAGATTCGCGGACACTTGGTAGGGGAGGTGACATGGGCCCTTGGTGACCGTCACCCTATACGGCGGAATGTCGCTGAGCAGCCCCCGCACCTGCTCGACCGCTTCATCCGGGCTGGTCCCTGGCAAGAAGCGACGGTCCAGGGTCAAGTGCACTTCGGCCGGCATGGTATGCGGAGCAATCGGGGCCGTTGTGAGCTTGTAGGGCTCGATGTGCTCGCCGCCGAGCTCGGGATGATGCCGATTCAGTGTTCCCTTGAACGTGTGAAGACGGTTGAGCGTTTCGTGGAGACCCCAGATGGCGTTCTTGCCTCGCTCGGGCTGACTGCTGTGGCCGGCCTCACCCTGGATGTCGACCTGAATGTCGACGCGGCCACGGTGGCCGAGGACGATTCCAGGAGACCCGATGGCCAGCCAGCCGGCATCGGCCGTGATGCCGTGTCCGTCGAACAGCCGGATCGAGCACCGGTGTGACGACTGCGATTCGGCGTTAACGACTACGGTAAGCGATCCTCGAAGCTGTGCGCGTTCAGCGGCGAGGATTCGCAGTGCTCCCAGTGTGGCGGCGAGTGCGCCCTTGTTTTGGCTCGTTCCCTTGCCGATGACGCATTCCCCGTCCACCCCGTAGTCCCGTCCATCCACGATGGTGCCTTCGAGGGCTGGATCCGTGTAATTGCCGTGCTGAGCCGTCGCATATCCCATGATGAGGAGGCTAGGGGAGCAGTCCCTCCCGATGCGGCAGATCAGGTTGTTGAGGTCGTCGATCTCCACGGAGCCGATATCCAGCTGGTCGAACATGGGCCGCACCATGCGGTGAATGTAGCGAGTAATCTTTGGGTCTGTCGGTTCCATTTCATTGGATCCGAGAGGGACGTCCGTCGGCGCCTGCGCAAGCGTGACGAGCGTGTTCGTCACGTACGCATGATCGTACCGGCTCTGTACGATCTCCCACGGCTCTCCGCTCACGGCTTGCCTCGCCCACGCAGACTCTCAGCGGTCGATGTGGACCCGCACCCCCTGCAGGGTTTTCGGATGGACGCGCGGATTCCCCTTCATAAGGTTGGGCGCGATACGCCACGGCGTGCGACCCGCCAGGGCGTCCCTCTGGGGCAGGGTATCGTCTAGGCAACGGAGAAACTGCGGGTTCGACTGTGACCCGTCGTGGTGGTTCTCCTTGCGCAGGGGACGATGGAGGTCGGGGCGTGAAGCTCGGTCTGAGCCTCCCCAACCGGGGCATACTGTTTGGAGCGATCTCGGTGCCCGAGATTCTCGAGCTGAGCGAGATCGCCGACCGGACGGACGTGTTCGACTCGGTCTGGGTCGGGGACAGCCTCATCGCGAAGCCGCGGCTGGAGTCTGTTGTCACGCTCTCCGCGATCGCGGCGCGAACTCAGCGTGTCCGCCTCGGGACCGCCTGCATGGCGAGTTTCGTGTACCGGAATCCGATTGTCTTGGCGATCCAGTGGGCAAGCCTGGACGTGCTAAGCGGGGGGCGCGCACTGCTCTGCGCGTGCATGGGCGCCAGCACCGGAGAGGGGATGGGCGCGGCGCAGAAGGAGGTCCGAGTCCTCGGTTTTCGCTCCCGAGAGCGGGTCGGTCGTTTTGAAGAAGGGATCGAGATTGTGCGTCGGCTCTGGAACGGAACGTCGGTGACGCACCGTGGAGCGTATTATCAGTTTGAAGACCTCACGATCGAGCCCCACCCGGTGCAGAAACCGATGCCAGTCTGGGTCGCCAACGATCCGAACCTCGACGTGCCGGATGTGGCGGAGCGGCAGTGCAGGCGTGTGGCATCGCTTGCGGATGGATGGATGACCGACGGGGGCCCGACCCCGGCGGTCTTTGCGGAGCGCTGGAAGATACTCTCGCGGTGTCTGCGCGAGGCCGGGCGCGATCCTGACGGCTTCCCCACGGCGTATCACATGATGATCAATATTCACGACAACCGCCAGCGCGCGTGGGAGGATGGCGTCGGCTTCTTGACGCGGTATTACGGCCGGATGCGTGATGATTTCCTCCGGATCTGGCTCGCAGCTGGACCGCCGGCGGAGGTCGCTGAGCGGATTCAGGCATATATCGATGCGGGGTGTCGGCTGCCCGTCCTGCGGTTCGCCGCGTGGGATGCGCCTGTGCAGATCCGGCGCTTCCTCGACACAGTGTACCCTCGACTGAAGCCTGCGCCATAGAGGGCCGCTTCCCAGGTCGACAGCCCCGGCGCTTGAGGGGTGGCAGTGCTCGTGCGCGGCTGGTCCTGACGCGTGCTCGCAAAATGCCCGCCGCTGGCTCTGCGATCGGGGGACCGCCTCGTCCCTGTGCCGCGTGGGTCAGTGTTCAGATCGTCGAGCGACCTCGACGGAGGGGGGCAGGCCGCCGAGCGCGCGGCGGATCTTCATGGGAGTGACCGGCACGGCATCGATCGTGATTCCGAAGGACCTCAGCGCATCCTCGACCGCCCCGGCGATAGCAGCGTACACCGGGATCGTGCCCCCTTCTCCGGCGCCCCGAGCTCCGAGGGGGTTCAATGCGCTGGGCGCCTCCATGTGGCCGATCTCGATGGCCGGCACCCCGGTGGCCCTGGGAAGCGCATACTCCATCAGGGTTGCCGTCAGGGGCTGCCCTGCGCTATCGTAGATGAGCGCTTCGCAGAGAGCCCCGCCTATTCCCTGCGCCACCCCGCCGATGGTCTGCCCCTCCACACTCTTCTGGTGAAGGATGCGCCCGCAGTCATGCACGGCGACGTACCGGAGAACGCGGGTCGTGCCTTCCTCCGGGTCCACAGCCACGACAGCCACGTGCGCCCCGCTCGCGTAGGTCGTCGCGGATGGCGTGAAATAGACTGTGGCCTCGAGCCCCGGCCGGTCCGGAAGCACCAGTGGCCCTCGACCAGAGGCGGCGACGCGGGCGAGCTCGCCCAGGCCGATCGACCGCCCCCGTACCCCGGCGACCGACGCCCGGCCCTCGGCCCAGCGAACATCGGCCGGACTCGCTTCGAGCACACGCGCTGCCGCCAGGATGACCCGTTCCTTCACCCGCCGTGCTGCCTCGGCGGCCGCCGGCCCGGCCACGGCCGCCACGCGGCTTCCCCATGTGCCGACGCCGTATGTGATTCCTGCGGTATCCCCGAGCCGGACCTGGATCTGTTCGACCGGCACACCGAGCTCTGCCGCGCAGATCCCGGCGAGGAGCGTTTCGTGCCCCTGGCCCTGTGAGCAGATCCCGGAGAAGACGGTGACGCGACCGCTCTGTTCGACCCGCACAGTCGCTCCTTCGAATGTTCCCGCGCCTGTGCCTTCCATGTAACATGCCACCCCGAGCCCGATGTACCGGCCAGCGCTCCGTTCATGCGCTTGCTGGGCCCGGAATGCCGGCATATCGATATGCGCCAGAACCATCTCCAGGCACGGCGCGCAACTACCGGCGTCGTACACGACTCTACCGGCTCCGGGATAGGCGATACCAGTGTCATACGGAAAGTCCTCGGGCTGAAGGAGGTTGCGTCGGCGAAGATCGGCCGGCTCGACGCCGAGCGCCTGGGCGGCGCGATCCATGGCCCGCTCCAGCACGAACACCGCCTCGGGCTGTCCGGCACCCCGGTACGGCACAGCCGGTGCCTTATTTGTGAACACCGAGGTCATTCGAATATCGAGCGCCGGTATCCGGTAGGGGCCCGCGAGGCTCGCCAGCGTCACAAGCGGCAGCCGCAGCCCATACGGCGCGTACGCGCCGTTGTCGTGCACGACTCGATCCTGGAGGGAGGTATCGTCAATAGGTGTGGAAACGGGCCTCACGCGATGGCCCCCTGCTTGGTGGTGACCTCGACTCCATCTTGGTACTCGATCCCGAGATAGACGCGCTTCGCCAGCTCCGGTGCATTCAGGCG